>JAEEGJ010001923.1_pt1 | contig 285852 bp, 216 predicted proteins | sample 8958761 | NCBI WGS metagenome assembly JAEEGJ01 (sample SAMN16246546, study PRJNA631951) | gut metagenome | biome: gut microbiome; feature: rumen; material: RS-attached | host: Bos | place: Iran: Karaj | collected 2018-10 | reverse complement strand
TGACGATGGCGGGGATGAAGCGTGCATCGATGGCACCACCAACGATACAGTTATAGACAACCAGCATACCGCCCCATTCCATGGGGATTTCCTGCTTGTCCTTGATGTTCATCTTGTACTCCTGGTTACCGAACTTGTAGGTGTCGGGCTCAGGCATACCCTCGCGATAGGGCTCCACGATCAGGTGAACCTCACCGAACTGGCCGCTACCACCTGACTGCTTCTTGTGACGATAGTCGGCACGGGCAGCCTTGGTAATGGTCTCGCGGTAGGGGATGCGGGGCTCCTGATACTCGATCTGGATCTTATCGTTGTTCTCGATGTTCCACTTGAGGGTGCGCAGGTGGAATTCGCCCTGACCCGAAACGATGGTCTGGCGCAACTCCTTGCTCTGCTCGATCAACAGCGTGGGATCCTCCTCGTGCATACGGTTCAGCACGGCACCCAGCTTCTCGGTCTCGCTCTCGTTCAGGGCGCGGATGGCGCGCTGGAACTTGGGAGCGGGATAAGCAACGAAGTCAAACACGTGCTCGCAACCCTTCTCGTTGAGGGTGTTGCCGCAGCGAACGTCTTTCAGCTTCACGGCAGCGCCGATGTCACCAGCGTGGATCTCGTCGATCGGGGTCTTGTTCTGACCACAAACCACGTTGATCTGAGCCAGACGCTCCTTGCTGCCACGGTTCATGTTGTTCAAGTCGGCACCAGCCTTGAGCACACCGCTCATTACCTTGAAGTAGGAAACCTCACCAATGTGGGTCTCAACCGAGGTCTTGAAGAAGAAGACGCTCACAGGACCGTTCTCATCAGCGGGAACCTCGTCACCGTTAGTGTTCTTGGGAGCAGGCATCTCGGTCACGTCGGGAACGATGATGCTCATGATCTCCAGCATGCGGTCAGTGCCGATGTTCTGCTCAGCGCTCACGCAAACTACGGGGAAGATGCTGCGGTCAACCATACCCAGGCGGATACCCTTAACGGTCTCCTCCTCGGTCAGGGTCATCTCGTCGAGGAACTTCATCATCAACTCCTCGTCGTTCTCGGCAGCCATCTCAAGCAGTGCCATGCGGTACTCCTCAGCCTTGTCGGCATGTGCGCCGTCGATGTCGCTAACGGTAGCCTTGCCGCCCTCTTTGGGCCAAGTGTACTGCTTCATAGCCAGCACGTCAACTACACTGTTGAAGCCGGGACCAGCGTTCACGGGGAACTGCAGGGCAACTACCTTGTTGCCGTAGGTCTCACGCAGCTGGTTATATACGTTGTCAAAGTCGCATTTCTCATCCTCGAGACGGTTGATGACAAACATCAGGGGCTTGCCAATGCGCTCAACGGTACGGAAATTGTTCTGGGTACCAACCTCAACGCCATTGCGGCCGTCAACGACCAGCGCAGCGGTGTCAGTAACGCTCAAAGCGGCTACTGCATGGCCAACGAAGTCGTCACTGCCCGGGCAGTCAAAGAAGTTGAGCTTCTTGCCGTTCTTCTCGGCATAGAAAATGGTAGAGGATACTGAGTATCCGTACTCCTTCTCAACGGGGGTGTTGTCGCTCACGGTGTTACCACCATCGACGGTGCCCCTGCGGCTGATTGTTCCGCCCTCAAGGAGGATAGACTCAGTGAGAGTGGTCTTGCCAGCGCCCTTGCCACCGACGAGAGAGATGTTCTTGATCTCGTTTGTTTTGTAAACCTTCATTAGTGAATTTTGTTGTTAAAATGTTGTTATTTAGTGAATTGTTATTATGTTCCTTCAAACAGCCTGCAAAATTACTAATTTTTGCCGTTTATTACAACATTATTAAAAAGAAATTTTTAACACCCTCTATTTTTCCGGAAAATGACTTAACTTTGTGACCGTTTTTCGGGCATTACCCATGGCAGGCATCTATGTTCATATACCGTTTTGTGCAAGTCGCTGTTCCTACTGTGACTTCTACTCGACATTGCGCTTGGACGAGGTTGGGGATGCCTATGTCGACGCGGTTCTTGCTGAGGCTGAACTGCGTCAGCAAGAACTTCGTAATGAGTCGGTTAAGACGATTTATCTGGGAGGCGGAACGCCGTCACAATTGCCCTTGCCGTTGCTTTCCATCTTATTGTCAGGTTTAGGCAGGACATTTGATTTGAGTGGGGTAGAGGAATGTACCATCGAGGCTAATCCCGATGACGTGACCCCTGAATGGTGTGCCGCGCTCCAGCAATTGGGTGTGAATCGCGTGAGCATGGGTGTCCAGTCTTTTGAGGATGACATCTTGAGGCTCATCGGCCGTCGACACACGGCACGTCAAGCCATCGATGCTGTTTCTCGTTTGAGAGAGGCAGGCATCGCCAACATCAGCATCGACCTCATCTTTGGCCTGCCCGGTCAAACGTTGGCATCGTGGACCGAATCGGTGCATCAGGCAATAGCTTTGCACCCCCAGCATATTTCGGCCTATGGCCTCACATACGAGGAGGGCACGCGATTGTGGCAACAGCGCGAGCGTGGGGAAGTTACCGAGGTCTCAGAGGAGCAATGCCTTGAAATGTACCGTATATTGGTCGAAATGTTAAGAGCCGCAGGCTATGAGCATTATGAGATATCCAATTTTGCCTTGCCAGGCTATCACTCGCGTCACAACTCATCCTATTGGGATGGTACGCCATACTTGGGGCTTGGGGCTGCAGCACATAGCTATGACGGCACGGTAAGGCGATATAATCCGTGTGACTTGAAAAAGTATATCAGCAGCATCAAATCGGGCTCGCTTGCTTTTGAGCAAGAGCTGTTGGAGTGGTGGCAGCGCTACAATGAGCGGGTGATGCTTGGGCTGCGCACTGCCCGTGGCGTGGATGTCGCTCGTTTGCGCGAGGATTTTGGCGAGGATGCATGGAAGCATTTCACTAGTGAAGCTCAACACCACATCGCTGCTGGCCATCTGCGCTTAACCGAAGATGGCTGTTATATCCTCACGAGTGACGGCATTATGCTAAGCGACAGCATCATTCGTGACCTCATGTGGGACGAATGAATGTCATTCCAGTTCTTCCAGAATATCTTTCAATAGTGATTTTAGAGGCTGCTGTGCTTGCTCGGCCTCATTCTCAACGATGGTTTTGAGTCTATCTCCGAATTGTATTTTGCCCAATAGTAAAAGGTTGAGCATCAGTCGATAACCAGTATATTTAACTAGGGGTTTCTCATGGGTGATAAGTTGGCTCATCAGGTCCTCGGCATCCTTAATATGGCGCAATAGTTTGTGACACAGGTTATCGGCAATCTCAACCGTCTCGACGGTATTGCACCATTCCTTCGCCAATGCTAGCGTCATGAGTTGGGCGGGATAGAGCATAGGTGCGGCGAGGCGGCATTCGCGGGAATTGGTGTCATTCCACAACTCCTGGGCGATAGCTGCTAGTTTAGTTTCATCATCAATGGACTCACGTGTTCTTTGGGTTATGGCTGTGACATCGACGAGCAGACAACCCATAATCATTGGGTGTGGGTTACCAGCTTTTCTCAGTTTGTCGGCAATGATGCCGTTACGAAACGCGAAAAATTCCTTCCTAATCTCCCTAACTATATCTTGAATTGTTGTATTCATAAAAATCTTAGCGTCTTTGCGCCTTAGCATGAGGCAGTATGTGCGAATGCCAATCAGTTAAATTCGTGTAATTCGTAGTTTATAATTTTTCGGCCAGGAAGTGACCGGTGTAGCTTTCGGCACACTTGGCGATTTCCTCGGGCGTTCCTGTAGCCACGATGTTGCCGCCGTTGTCGCCGCCTTCGGGACCCAGGTCAATGATGTAGTCGGCACACTTGATCACTTCGAGGTTGTGCTCGATGATGACCACCGTGTGGCCGTTGCCGATGAGTTGGTCAAAGGACTTCATCAGGGTATTGATGTCGTGGATGTGCAGGCCCGTCGTTGGCTCATCAAAGATGAACATTGTATTGCCCTGCCGTTCCCCACTAAGGTAGTAAGCGAGTTTCACGCGCTGGTTCTCGCCGCCCGAGAGTGTGGAGGACGATTGACCCAGCTTGATGTAGCCCAGTCCCACGTCCTGTAAGGGTTTGAGGCGCCTGACGATCTTGTGCTCGTTGTAGGTGCTTTCTTCACTGAAGAATTCGATGGCCTGGTTAACGGTCATATCAAGCACGTCGCTGATGGTACGATCTCTGTAAGTCACGTCAAGGGCGTTGCGCGAGAAGCGTTTGCCGTGGCATGCCTCGCAAGTGAGCGTGATGTCGGCCATGAACTGCATCTCGATGGTAATGGTACCCTCGCCCTTACATTCCTCGCACCTGCCGCCAGGTGAGTTAAACGAGAAGAAGCTTTGGTTATATCCCATCTGCTTGGATAACTGCTGATGGGCGAACAACTGGCGTATCTCGTCAAATGCCTTCAGGTAGGTGGCAGGGTTGCTGCGAGTGCTTTTGCCGATAGGTCCTTGATCAATAAACTCCACGGCTTGCAGGCGGCTCAAGTCGCCGTCAATGCCGCTGTGGCTCCCGGGAGCGTCGGCGGTCTGGTCGAGCTGGCGCGCTAGAGCAGGGTAGAGGATTTTGCCCACGAGTGTGCTCTTGCCCGAGCCGCTCACGCCGGTGACCACAGTCATCACACCCAACGGGAATTTGACGTTGATGTTCTTGAGGTTGTTCTGTGTGGCACCCTTGATTTCGATAAACTGGCTCCACTTGCGACGGCGCTTGGGTACAGGGATAGAGAGTTCTCCTGTCATGTAACGGGCGGTGTAGCTCTCCTGGGCCGTGGCTAGGTCGCTCACCGCTCCTTGATAGGTGATCCTACCACCATTTCGTCCTGCTTCAGGTCCCACGTCGATGAGGTAGTCGGCACTGCGGATGATGTCCTCGTCGTGCTCGACAACGACCACTGTGTTGCCCAGTTGTTGCAGCATCCTCAGCACGTGGATGAGCCGGTGGGTGTCGCGGGAGTGGAGCCCGATAGACGGTTCGTCGAGAATATAGACCGAACCGACGAGTGAACTGCCCAAGGCGGTTGCTAGGTTGATGCGCTGGCTCTCACCGCCCGACAGGCTTGCTGATGGACGGTCGAGTGTGAGGTAACCCACACCCACGTCACACAGGTACTCTAGTCGGCTATTGATTTCGGTGAGGAGTCGTTTGGCGATTTGCGCGTCGGTCTCGTCGAGTTGCAGGTCGTGGAACCATTGTGCCAGGTCCTTGACAGGGATGCGCACCAGTTCACTGATGGTCTTGCCGCCCACCTTGACATATTCGGCCTGGGGCTTAAGCCGTGTGCCGTGACATGCGGGGCACACTGTCTTGCCGCGATAGCGCGCGAGCAGCACACGATACTGGATAGCGTAGGCTTTGCTCTGGATCCATGCGAAGAATCCGTCGATGCCTTTCCATTCGTTGTCGCCCGTGCCGTGCCACAACAGGTCGAGTTGCTCGGGTGGCAGGTCGTTATAAGGTTTGTGGATGGGGAAACCATGCCGTGCAGCCACATGGATGAACTCGTTTTTCCATTCGCTCATCACTTGGCCGCGCCAGCACATGACCGCGTCGTCATAGACCGAACGCGCCCTGTCAGGAACAACCAGGCTCTCGTCAATGCCGATGACAGTTCCAAATCCCTCACACGTGGGGCATGCCCCCAGCGGATTGTTGAAGTTGAACATCAGGTCGCTGGGCTCCTCAAAGGTGATGCCATCCAGTTCAAACCGCTTGGAGAAGCGGTGCTCGACGAGCTTGCCATCTTGTTGCCATACTACCAGAATGCACTCGTCCTTGCCCTCATAGAAAGCGGTCTGCAACGAATCCAGCAGGCGCATCTCGTCATCACGGTTGTGGGTCACCGCCATGCGGTCGATGAGCAGGCGATAGTCCGTAATGTTAATTTCGTCCTCGCTGGTGATGAGTGTCGAGATGTCAACAAACTTGCCGTCACGGCTCATAAGCCTGGAATATCCCCCCTTGGCGAGTACGTCTAGCTGGGTGCGCAGGTCGCGTCCCTCGGGCACAATGATCTCGGTGAGCAGTGCCAAGCGAGTGCCGTCAGGGTAGGTGTTGATGCAGTCGATGACGTCATTGGAAGTGTGTTTTTTCACCAATTGGCCCGAAACCGGCGAGAACGTCTTGCCCACGCGGGCGAAAAGCAGCCTCAGGTAATCATAAATCTCGGTGCTCGTGCCCACCGTGCTGCGTGAGTTGCGGGTCACCGTGCGCTGCTCGACGGCGATAGCGGGCGGCAGGCCATAAATGAAGTCACAATCTGGCTTGGTCATTCGACCCATGAACTGGCGGGCATAGGACGACAGGCTCTCCACATAGCGGCGCTGGCCCTCGGCATAAAGCGTGTCAAAAGCCAGTGACGACTTGCCCGAGCCCGATAAGCCCGTGATGACGACGAACTTGCCGCGCGGTATCGCCACGTCAACATTTTTTAGGTTGTTGACGCGGGCACCCTTGATGATGATATCCCCTCTGGTAGCCATTATTGAAAATTCGAGCCCGCAAAGATACTCAAAATTGTCAACACAGGCAAATAATCGATTCTTTGTGTTAAATCAACGCATCCCATTTGTTAGATTGTGTTTGTGGCTGTGTCATAATTTATCTGCTGGAATTATAACCGCCCTGTGGGCGGGAAAGATTGTGCAAGTCGAACGCAAACAAGCTTGCTTGATTTGCTGAGACGCAGCCAATCTTATCTAAATTAAAACAAATTTTGAATTAAAATTTTTATAATAATTTTCTTTAATTTCCCGTGCGTAGCACGGTCATTTGTTGGCGGATGCATCAGAAATATCAGAATAATCCGTAGTTTTTTAAGAATGCGGATGCCCCACTATGTTTTTAGCGCCTTAGCGTGGGATGTAGCGGCCACGCCAAGGCGAGGCCCTACAAGTCGTGCCATCTCTCAGACATTTCAGACTATTCAGTTGTTTATTCAAGAGTGCGCCAGCCAAATTGGTTCAATTAGTGAAATTCGTAGTTTTATTAAAAGTTGTTGCTGCTGTTTGAAAAATGCAGCGAGCACGCAAAAAAACTCCATTTTTTTTGAAGTTTTGTTATTTTATGCTATATTTGCGGTGTGAAGTGGTGGGCATGTCCCATTGCCGAGCAGGACATACTATTAACAAGACGAAAGCGTTTTGCCTTGAGAGACAAACAAAGTCCCTGCGCTTTCATTTACCCAATCCATTAAACGCCAAATTCGGGGGACACAGGAGGCATCAATTTCTGTTATGAAAAAGTTAACACTTTTTAGGCTACCTTTCCTGATACTGGCTCTCTTGTTACCCAACATCACGCACGCTGGTTCGGACAATTTCGAGGTTGATGGTATATACTACTATACTAATGGTGAAGAAGCCTACGTAGAGATGCCCCCTTTTTATGATGAAAATTATTATGAAAATTATTATTCAGGCGATTTGACTATCCCTAGCACAGTTAACTACTACAGTGTGACCATTCCTGTCGTCGGAATAAGTATTGGCAGCCCCAACCTGACCAGCATCACCATCCCCAACTCTGTCACAAGCATAGGGTTAGGGTGCCCTAACCTAATCAGCATTAAAGTGGCAAGTGATAACCCTAAATATGATTCCCGCGAGAACTGTAATGGAATCATTGAGACAGCTAGCAACACACTGATTGAGGGCTGTAAAAGTACTGTCATCCCCAACTCTGTCACATCTATTGGCGGTGCGTTTGGCGGTGCGTTCCATGGCTGTACTGGCCTGACCAGTATTGAAATCCCCAACTCCGTCACCTCCATCGGCGATTATGCGTTCTATGGCTGCACTGGCCTGACTGAAATCACCATCCCCAACTCTGTCACATATATTGGCTGTGCGTTCTCAGGCTGCACTGGCCTGACCAATGTCACCATAGGCAACTCCGTCACCGAAATTGGTGCGAGTGCGTTCTCAGGCTGCACTGGCCTGACCAATGTCACCATAGGCAACTCCGTCACTGATATCGGACCTTATGCGTTTACGGATTGCAGTAGCCTGACTAGAGTCGACATCCCAAACTCCGTCACCTCAATCGGCAATAATGCGTTCTTAAATTGTACTGGCCTGACCAATGTCACCATAGGCAACTCCGTCACCGAGATCGATCAAATGGCATTCAAGTACTGCGATGCGCTAGAAACTGTTAAATGTCTAGGTACGGTGCCGCCCGTCATACGAGCCACTAATGCCTTCTCAACGGCAGCTTATGACAACGCCGTGCTGCTCGTGCCCCTAAACAGCATCACGCTCTATCAACAGGCCTTGGGCTGGCGCAAATTCATTCACATCCAGAGTTGGGGCAACGCTGGCATAGGTGACGTGAATGGTGACGGTAGCGTGACCATCGCCGACGTGACATCACTCATTGATCTGCTGCTAGATAATGGCAGTGTTCCCGAAGTAGGCGACATGAACGGCGACGGCAGCGTGACCATCGCTGACGTGACCGCCCTCATCGACATGTTGCTGGGAAGCTAATAGTTAACAGATAGGAGATATTAGATGATCATTTAGGGTGTGGCGCTGGGATGCCGGCGCCACACCTTTTTTTACGTGTAATTACCATGAATTCTCCATTAATTATATGATCCATTCACGTTGGGAAACACCTGGAATTATTTAAGAGGTTGTTGCAAAACTCGTATGACTCAATCATTGATCAGCCTGCGGGCGGGAAAGATTGTGCAAGTCGAACGCAAACAAGCTTGCTTGATTTGCTGAAACGCAGCCAATCTTATCTAAATTAAAACAAATTTTGAATTAAAATTTTTATAATAATTTTCTTTTAATTTCCCGTGCGTAGCACGGTCATTTGTTGGCGGATGCATCAAAAATATCAGAATAATCCGTAGTTTTTTAAGAATGCGCCAGCCCCACTATGTTTTTAGCGCCTTAGCGTGGGATGTAGCGGCCACGCCAAGGCGAGGCCCTACAAGTTGCGTCAGCCCTCAGATATTTCAGACTTTTCAGTTGTTTATTCAAGAGCGCGGATGTCAAGTTGTAAATGTTGACATAGTTGTTTTTGCTAAATGGCGCGGATACCATTGTAATTATTGTATTTGTTGTTTTCCTTTTATTTGAAGTGTGGATGCCTGTCGTGTCACGTGTCGTGGATGGTTAAAAAGTTGCAATTTGATGTTGTCAGCTTGGTTTTTTTACGAAATATTTGCCAGAATTAAAAAGAAGTAGTAATTTTATTGCCGAAATCCAATGGTTTTCTTGTCACGTGGCATGAAAATTGCAGGATAGGACCATAACTAAGACATTATTAATCTTTAATTTATTGTTACTGATATGAAACCGATTAACATTGTAATGGCAGTCGTGGGCGGCGCAATCGCCGGCGCGGCAGTGGGCTTGCTTTTTGCCCCCGAGAAAGGTGATGACACCCGTAAACGCATCGCAGATGCCCTGCGTGAACAAGGCGTGAAGCTCAAAGGCACAAAGCTCGACAACCTCGTTGATGACATTGCCGAGGAGATTAAAGACAAGATTGATTAATAACCCAAATAAAATAATAACGCAACAATGAGAGGATTAAGTTTATTGTACGCATTCCTGGGTGGTGCGCTTGTAGGCGCTTCGGCAGCTATCCTGTTTGCCCCCGAGAAGGGCTCTGACCTGCGCAGCCGCATCAAGGAGATGCTCAAGAAGAATGGCATCGACTTCAGCGATGATGAGGTAGAGCAGCTGGTGAAGCAAATCAGCGCTCAGATCGAGGACTGACAAAATATCAGCCGATGACAGGCAGTGTCACATCTACTGACACTGCCCGTCATGTGGCGTGTCGTGAAATGAGATGAACGAGATCGATTATAAAAAACTCTTTACCGAGGCCCGCAAGTATTTCTCGCTCGAGTGGGACTACACCAAGCTCACTGCTGTCGAGAAACTGGCGATACTGCTCTCGGCCACTGCCTTTGTGGCAGTAGTGATTATCATTTGCACGTTTGCCTTGCTGTACCTGTTCTCGGCGCTGATTACAGTGCTTGCCGAGGCGATGGGTTGCCTTTGGGGTGCCAACCTGATAGCAGCCGGCTTAATGCTGCTGTTGCTGCTGGTGGTGTTCGCCTTCAAGAAGCAGCTAATCGTGGATCCCATCGCGCGTTTTGTGAGCAAACTCTTCCTAAAACCTGAAGACAATGAGTGAAACGACCATGAATACAGGCAATACCCAGTCGTCGACCGTGACTTTGCCTGATGGCACCGATGACTGGAAGGGGATGACCCTTGAGGAGCTGAGGCGGGCCAGAGGCAAGGCGCTGGTGAGGCGCGAGGTAGGGCGCGCGACGATGCAATATAGTATTGACGGCTTGAAGACCAACGTCGCCAATAATGGCGTGCGCGCACTCATGTTCAGCCCCGACACCGTCTCCCATCTTAAGACCGCCGACTATGTCTTTTTAGGTTTCCGACTCACGCGATGGCTCATGGGGCTTCGCAACAATCGTCGCCGTCGCTATTAACACTGTCAAAGACGCCTGTTTAGGCCATCTTTTGGCCAAAAAACTCCCGAAAACAGCTAAAAAGTCACTTTTTTCTTAAAAAATCTTGCTGTTTTTTTGATTTTATCTATATTTGCAGCCGAAATCTTTCGGGATTTCATCGAGTGAGCACATATTTCTAATGATTATAAACGACTAAAAAACATAACTGCCTATCGACAAACATTACTCTATTGACCAATAATATATAGTAATGAAGATTTACAATGACAAGAGCGATGAGCAACTGATATCGCTGTATGTCGATGGCAAGAATGAGGCCTTTGATGCTCTCCTGGAGAGGCACAAGGACCGACTTTACATGTATATATATCATTCGGTAAAAAACGAGGATGCAGCTGACGACATTTTCCAGGACACCTTCGTCAAGGCCATTATGACCATCAAGCAGGGCCGCTATGTCGAGAACGGGCATTTTCCCGCATGGATCACACGCATTGCACACAACCTCATCATTGACTACTTCCGTCAGGTGAAGGCCGAGAACCTGCAGTCAACCGACGATGACGAGGTCAACATCCTCAACCGCAAGGAGCTTGCCGACGGCACAATCGAGGAGAATATCGTCACCAATCAAATCCACGATGACGTGAGAAAACTGGTTAAGGCCTTGCCCGAGAGCCAGCGCGAGGTGCTCATCATGAGATACTACAAGAACATGAGTTTCAAGGAAATCGCTGACACCACCGGCGTGAGCATCAATACCGCATTGGGACGTATGCGCTACGCCATCCTCAACATGCGCCGCATGGCCGACGAGCACAACGTCGTCCTCACCTTGTGATTTATACATCACTGAACTTATAAAAGGGGAAACGGAAAACCATACCGTTTCTCCTTTGTTTGCCCTTGCATAATAATGGGTTAGTGAAAAAAGTGTTGTGAAATTTTGTGCTTCGTGGTAAAAGTAGTAATTTTGCAGCCGTTTTTTGAGAATTAAAGAATTAACATACAATACAAACCAAGTAATGAACGTAAGTTTTGAACAAATCGATGCGGTGAACGGACTGCTCACCGTTGACCTCAAGAGAGAGGATTTTGCCAACGATGTGAATAAGGAAGTGGCTGCTATGGGTGTGCGCCATCCGCTCAAGGGCTTCCGCCCCGGTAAGGCTCCCAAGTCGTTGCTGATGAAATTTTATGGCCCCAGTGTCACTGCCGACGTTGTGGACCGCATGGTGGGCAAAGCCATGTATGACTATCTGCGCGAGAATAATCTGAATATCCTGGGCGAACCCTTGCCCAACGAGAACACCAAGGTTGACTTGATGAACGACGAGGAAATGGCGTTCAAGTTTGACCTGGGTCTGGCTCCCGCCATCGACCTGAAGCTCAATAAGCGCATCAATGTGCCTTATTATAATATTGAGGTGACCGACCAGATGGTTGACGATGCCATCGCCCATGACCGCAAGCGCCTGGGTACGCTCGTTGACGGTGAGGTCAGCGATAAGGAGTCGATGCTGCGCGGCTCGATGATCGAGCTCGACGAGAACGGCAACGACAAGGCCGAGGGCGTGAAGGTGGAGCGCACGGTGATTTCGCCCCGCTACATGAATGACGATGACGAGGCTGCTAAGTTTGTAGGCGTGAATGTGGGCAGCACCTTCGTTTTCAACCCCCACAAGGCTTACAATGGCAATGTTGCCGAGCTTTCGGGTCTGCTGAATGTTGACCGCAACGTAGCTGGTGACCTGAAGAGCGATTTCCGTGTGACCATCGAGGAAATCAAGGTGAACCAGGAAGCCGAGATGAACGAGGAGTTCTATAAGGGTGTGCTTGGTGTCGAGACCGAGGTGAAGGACGAGGCCGCTTTCCGTGAGGCTGTGCGTGGCATGATTGCCCAAGCTAACATCCCCGACTGCAACTACCGTTTCACCATCGACGCTCAGCGCGTGCTCACCGAGAAGGCTGGTGACATCCAGCTGCCCGAGGAGTTCCTGAAGCGCTTTATCCAGACGCGTCGTGAAGAGGACAAGAAGAATACTGAGATTACCGACGAGGAGGCTCAGGGTATGTTCAAGCAGTTGCGCTGGCAACTCGTCAAGGACCACATCGCTCAGGAGCTGGGTGTGAAGGTCGAGAAAGAGGACATTGATACCGCCGCATTCATCTTTGCTCAGCAGCAGTTGTCACAGTATGGTATCTATAACGCTCCCGAGGATCTCGTTAAGCAGCAGGCCGAGCGCTACATGCAGGATGACCGCGCCCGCGAGATGATCCAAGAGCACGCCATCGACAATAAGTTCTATGCCGCTGTCCGCGAGGCTGTCAAGGTCAACGAGAAGACCATCAGCGTCGAGGAGTTCCGCAAGCTCTTTGAGAAAGACGAGAAATAATCGTCCATAATACTTATATAATGTGTGGGGTAGGGTTGTTGACTCTTCCCCACGCTTTTTTATGAATAATTGTCATGTCAATGTCAGTTGGCTCGGTTTTTGAAGAAATGGAATGAGTGAATAAATGTCATAAGAACAAAAAAGTGACACAACATGACATCAGATTGAGAAAAAAATAGTATCTTTGAACAAAAATATTTTTAACCATCCAATTATTGTATTATGGAAAACGATTTCAGAAAATTTGCAGTGCATCATCTCGGCATGAATGGGCTGGCGCTTGACCAGTTCGCCGCTGGAGTGTCTAACAACTATATCTCGCCCACCATCATGGAGGAGCGCAAACTCAATGTCACCCAGCTCGACGTGTTCTCGAGACTGATGATGGACCGCATCATCTTCCTGGGCACCCAGGTTGACGACTACACGGCCAATGTGATTCAGGCTCAGCTGCTCTACCTTGACAGCTCTGACCCCGGTAAAGACATCTCTCTTTACATCAATTCTCCTGGCGGTTCGGTATATGCTGGCCTGGGCATCTATGACACGATGCAGTTTATCCAGAGCGATGTGTCTACCATCTGCACGGGCATGGCCGCCTCGATGGCCGCCGTACTGCTCGTGGCCGGACAGAAGGACAAGCGATTTGCCCTTAAGCACAGCCGCGTGATGATTCATCAGCCCATGGGCGGAATCAGTGGCCAGGCATCAGATATCGAGATCACTTCGCGTGAGATTCTCAAGCTCAAGCAGGAACTCTACACCATCATCAGCGACCATTCGGGTCAGCCCTATGACAAGGTGTATGCCGACAGTGACCGTGACTACTGGATGACGGCTGCCGAGGCCAAGGATTATGGCATGATTGACCGTGTGCTCATCCGTGAGACGACCAACACAAAACCCTCATCATCCGACACATCTGATCAAAAACCTGCTGAGTAAGGCTTATCTCATGGCAAAGAAGAAAGACAGCGATAAGCTATATTGCAGTTTTTGTGGTCGTTCTGACCACGAAGTTGAACTCATGCTTCCCGGTGTGAACGGCTGCATCTGTAACGATTGCGCCGAGCGTGCCGTGGAGATCTCGCGTGAGTATCTCAACAAGATGTCCCGCTCTAAGCTTAGTGACCTTGACATGGACTCATTGCCTAAGCCTGATGAGATCAAGGCCTATCTTGACGAGTATGTCATCGGTCAGGAAACGGCCAAGCGCTATCTGGCCGTGGCGGTGTATAACCATTACAAGCGACTGAACCAGCACCGTGACGATGACATTGACATCGAGAAGAGCAACATCATCATTGTCGGTCCCACAGGAACCGGCAAGACATTGCTGGCCAAAACCATTGCCCGCATGTTAAAGGTGCCGTTTGCCATTGTCGATGCCACCGTGCTTACCGAGGCCGGCTATGTGGGTGAGGACATCGAGAGTTTGTTGACCAGGTTGTTGGCGGCATGTGACTATAATGTCGCCGAGGCCGAGCGCGGCATCGTCTTCATCGATGAGATTGATAAGATTGCGCGCAAGGGCGACAACCCCTCAATCACGCGCGACGTGAGCGGCGAGGGTGTTCAGCAAGGCTTGCTCAAACTCCTGGAGGGTTCGGTGGTTAATGTGCCGCCTCAAGGTGGGCGCAAGCACCCCGAGCAAAAGATGATAGCCGTTGATACCAAGAATATCCTCTTCATATGCGGTGGCGCCTTTGAGGGCATTGAACGTAAGATCGCCCAGCGTCTTAACACCCATGTAGTGGGCTTTGGCGCGGGTAACCATGTGAGCAAGGCCGATCGTGACAAGTTGCTGCACTTTGTGGCGCCCCAAGACTTGCGTAGCTATGGCCTCATTCCCGAGATTATTGGCCGTCTGCCTATCCTCACCAATCTGGAGCCTCTGGACCGCGATGCCTTATTGCGCATCCTTACCGAGCCCAAGAATGCCATCGTGAGACAGTACAAAAAACTGTTGGAGATGGATGGTGTGGAATTGGTCATCGAGGATGACGTGCTGGGCTTTATTGTGGATAAGGCTATTGAGTTCAAACTGGGAGCCCGTGGATTGCGCAGCCTGTTCGAGACCATTATGATCGACGTGATGTATCAGGCACCGTCGATGAAGAAAAAACGCTATGTGCTGACCCGCGAATTTGCCGAACAGCAGCTTTCCAAGTCCAATTTTGAGATGATCAGTGAAGTGAGCTGATCGTTCCCATGGTTTAATACATTTTAATGTCCTTAATGACCTTAAGGACATTATTTTATTTTGCCCTAAAAAATAATTTATTTGAAAAAATTGCGCAATTCACAAAAAGGTAGTATATTTGTGAAATTGTTGGAACCCTAAACCTATTATTATGGCGAAAAACAGTAAGTTGGTGTCGGCGCTAAAGGAATACTTTGGCTTTGAGACATTCAAGGGCAACCAGGAAGCAATTATAGAGAACCTGCTGGCTGAGCATGATACGTTTGTACTCATGCCTACAGGTGGCGGTAAGTCGTTGTGCTATCAGTTGCCAGCACGACTCATGGAAGGCACGGCCATAGTCATCTCTCCTCTCATCGCGTTGATGAAAAATCAGGTAGATGCCATGCGCAGTTACAGTGAGGAAGACGGTATCGCGCATTTTATGAATTCCTCTCTCACCAAGCAAGCCATCGAGGAAGTGAAAAAGGATGTGCGCAGCGGGCGCACAAAGCTGCTTTATGTAGCACCCGAATCACTCACCAAGGAGGACAACGTGGCATTCCTTCAAGATGTGCCTATCTCATTCTATGCTGTTGATGAGGCACATTGTATCTCGGAGTGGGGACATGATTTCCGTCCCGAGTATCGTAATATCCGTCCGATTATCAATCGCATCGGGGTACGCCCCATTATCGCTTTGACAGCGACAGCTACCCCTAAGGTGCAACATGATATCCAAAAGAACCTGGGCATGACTGATGCCTCGGTGTTCAAATCATCGTTCAACCGTCCAAACCTCTACTATGAGGTGCGTCCCAAGACTAAGGACGTTGACCGTGAAATCATTAAGTTCATTAAGGCTAATGAGGGCAAGTCAGGTATCATCTATTGCCTGAGCCGTAAAAAGGTCGAGGAACTGGCCGAGGTGCTCCGCCTCAACGATATTAAGGCCTTGCCTTACCATGCCGGCATGGAGAGCCAGACGCGAAGCGCCAACCAGGATGCTTTCCTGAGCGAGGATGTTGACGTGATTGTCGCTACAATCGCCTTTGGTATGGGTATCGACAAGCCCGATGTGAGGTTTGTCATCCACTATGACATCCCCAAGAGCCTTGAGGGGTACTATCAGGAAACTGGTCGTGCCGGCCGCGATGGTGGTGAGGGAAAGTGCATCACTTTCTATTCCCGCAAGGATTTGGATAAGTTAGAGAAATTCATGCAGGGTAAACCCATCGCTGAGCAGGAGATTGGCAAGCAGTTATTGCTCGAGACGCGTGACTATGCCGAGTCGTCGGTGTGCCGGCGCCAATCGCTGTTGCACTACTTTGGCGAGACCTATGAGCAGGATAATTGCGGCAACTGCGATAATTGTCTCAAGCCCAAGAAGAGGGTAGAGGCTGGTGAGGAATTACGTGCCGCCATCGAGACGATTATCACGCTCCGTGAGCGTTTCAAGCCCGAATACATCGCTCATGTGATGATGGGTGACGCAACATCTGAAATTCAAGGCTATAAGCACAATGAACTTGACGTGTTTGGCTGCACCGATGAGCGTGATGAGAAATTCCTGCTCGCGGTTATCCGTCAGGGTGTGTTTGCCGACTATCTGGCCAAGGATATTGAGAACTATGGTGTGATTAAGGTGACCGCTAAGGGTAAAGCGTTCCTGAGCAGCCGTGAGAAGTTCTGGATTGTCGAGGATAACGAGTATACCGAGATGCTCGACGAGGAATTGCATGGCGGCGGTAGCGGAGCTGTTGACTCACAGCTATTTAGTATCCTTAAAGACTTGAGGCGTAAGATTGCCAAGCAACACAGTCTGCCCACCTATGTCATCTTCCAGGAGCCCTCGCTCGATGCTATGGCTACGACCTATCCCATCACCATCGAGGAATTGCAGAACATTCCGGGTGTAGGACCAGGAAAGGCTAAACGCTATGGCAAGGAATTTGTCGAGCTCATCAAGAAATATGTCGATGAGAACGAGATTGAGCGCCCCGAGGACATGCGTGTGCGCACGGTTGCCAATAAGAGCAAACTCAAGGTGGAAATCATCACCGCCATCGACCGTAAAGTGCCATTGGACGCTCTTGCCGAGAGCAAAGACCTTGAGTTTGAGGAATTACTCGATGAACTGGAAGCCATCGTATATAGCGGCACAAAAATCAATGTGTCCTACTACATTGATGAGGTAATTGATAATGATATCGAGGAAGATATCTTTGAATACTTCAAGGAGAGCGACACCGACGATATTGAAACCGCTATGGAAGAGCTTGGTGATGATTTTACCGAGGAGGAAATTCGCCTCGTGCGCATCAAATTCCTGAGCGAGATGGGTAACTGATCTTAAGAGGTGATGTAAAACGCTTGATACACATCTTCTTAGTTTCAAATCATATTTTATCGCAACACTTTAGATAGATTTCATCCTTTATATAGAATTATGCAGATCAAATTACTTGATTTGCATAATTTTTTATCATCATTGATAGGGCCAGTGTCAACACTATGCCTCTTGAGTTGGTAGCGATTGGAAAGAACAAGTAAAAAAACATGGGGTGGGATATAATTTTTCACGCGTGCGTGCGTTACATTATTATATTTAGAATGAAAAAACGTAAAATATAGATTCAAACCAACCATTAAGAAGATGAAAGCAAAACTTTTGATTTCTTCATTGCTGTTGGGAACCGTGATCCTCGCTATCGCTAAAGGGGATCCTGTTCTCATGACTATCAATGGCAAGGACATCAAGCTCTCAGAGTTTGAATATCTTTACCACAAGAACAATCAGCAACAAATCGAGAAAGAAACTCTCGAGCAGTATGTTGAACGCTTTGTGCTCTACAAACAGAAGGTTGCTGATGCCGAGGCCGCTGGAATTGACACGACTAAGGCATTTAAGGCTGAATTTGAGGGTTACAAGAAGGATCTCGCTGCTCCTTACATGACCGAGGACACGAGCTATCACTGGCAATTTGTTACCGAGGCCTATGAGCGCAGTAAGAAGGAAATCGATATTGACCATTTCATGTTGCCTCTGGGCAATAGCCCCGAGGAGACCCAGGTCTATCTGGACCGCATGGATAGCATCCGTACTTGCATCTTGAATGGTGATAAATGGGAAACCCTGGTTGACCAGTATTCCAGTGACCCCTCCAAGCCCCGCAACCACGGTCATTATGGCTTCATCAGCTCCGGTATGTTCCCCTATGGATTTGAGACTGAGGTGTATAATACTCTTCCCGGAGAGATCTCTAAACCCTTTAAGACACAATTTGGTGTCCACATGGTGAGGGTAAATCAGACTCGTGATCGCAATGATGTTCATGCCAAGCATATCTTGAAACTTTTCCCGAAGAATGCTACCGAGGAACAAAAGGCCCAGTGCAAGGCAAAGATAGATTCTATCTATGCATTGCTGAAAGCTGGAGCCAACTTTGAGGAGATGGCACAAAAAGAGTCTGAGGATGGCTCAGCACGTCGTGGTGGTGACTTGGGTTGGTTTGGCCGTGGCCGCATGGTGCAGCCCTTTGAGGACATTGCCTTTAACCTGGCCGATGGTGAAATCAGTGAGCCTTTCGCAACTCAGTTTGGTTACCATATCATCAAAAAAGTGGCTCATGGTCTTCCTTCATTCGAGGAACTTCGTCCCGCTATCGACAACGCGATCAATCGTGATGAGCGTGCAAAAATGATTCGTGACCGCCGCATGAATGATCTTAAGGCCAAGTGCAACTATCGCCCCAATCCCGAGTTGGATCCCTTCCTCACCAAGGCTCTTGCCGCTAGTGGAAAGTTAGACTCAGCGTTTATCGAGCAGAACATCAAGGGCTCTAAAATGCCATTGTTCTTCTTTGGTGACAAGCAATCGACCCCGATGAGAGAGTTGTATTCTCAGCTGAATCTCAAGGCGCTTATCCCTGATGTGGAGAAAGCTAAGGAATACATCCTTTCTAAAGTGGACGCTGTTGCCGAGAAGTCATTGATTGATTATAATGCAGTAGAGCTGGTTAACACTAATCCAGAGTACCGCAACTTGCTTAACGAGTACCGTGACGGCATGCTGCTGTTCGAGATCAGCAACCGCCGTGTCTGGAAGGCTGCTGGCAGGGACACCGTTGGTCTGGAGCAATACTTCGCAGCTAATCGCAGCAGATATAATTGGGACGAGCCCCACTTCAAGGGTATCATCCTCAGCGCCAAGAACGACAGCGTGCTTGAACTTGTTAAGGCTGATGTCATGAAGTTTGGTGCCGATACGCTTACCGATGCACTTCACAACAAATATGGCAATGATATCCGTATGGAGCGCATGGTAGTGAAGCAGGGCGAGAATAACTTGGCCGATTATCTGGCTTTCCACGTGGGTGATAAGCCCGAGCGCAAAGGCTTCCCCGAGTTCATGATTCTTCAAGGCGGAATCATCTATCAGCCTGAGGAGATGGCCGACGTGCGTGGCGCTGTCACCAGCGACTACCAGGATGTGCTGGAGCAGAACTGGAAACAGGAACTTGCCCGAAAATATCCTGCCAAAATCAATAAGAAAGTACTCAAGAAGGTAAAATAAATTTACCGCTTGAAGTAGTGTGATATCAGGGGTTCATTGGACAATGGAATAGTCCTTTGAACCCCATTTTGTATCTTTAGCTCTTTTCTATTACCTTTGTCAACGGTTTTTACAATATAGATGATTATGAAAAGAATCCTGTTTTTGCATTTAATGTGTTTGATGTTGCCGGTTGTGGCGTATTCACAAGCCACTTCATCGTTGCAAGTCAGTGAGTTTGTCCTGTCTAATGGCATGAAGGTGTGGGTCAATGTGGACCAAAGCCAGCCCAAGGTGTTTGGTGCTGTGGTTGTAAACGCTGGCGCCGTCGATTGCCCAAATACCGGCATTGCCCATTACTTTGAACACATTATGTTTAAGGGCACTGATGAACTGGGAACAGTTGATTATGCAGCCGAGCGTGTCTATCTTGACTCGATCTCGATGAAGTATGACCAGCTGGCAAACACGACTGACGATAAGGCGAGAAAGGCGATACAGAAAGACATTAACAGATTGAATGTAAAGGCTGCCGATTATGCTATTCCCAATGAATTCAGCCGCTTGACGTCGCTGTATGGCGGAACTGATCTGAATGCCGGTACATCCTATGATTTCACTTTTTATCACAACACGTTTTCGCCTCAGTTTATTGAGCAGTGGTGTGAATTGAACAGCCATCGCCTCATCCATCCCGTGTTCCGCATGTTCCAGGGTGAACTGGAAACAGTTTACGAGGAGAAGAACATGTACAGTGACGACCCTGCCTCGATGATGCTGGAGCAGATTACGGGCAAATTCCTGGCTGGGACACCCTATGCTTATCCTGTCATTGGCAGTACCGAGAGTTTGAAAAATCCCAAACTCTCGGAGATGGATGCGTTCTATAAAAAGTATTATGTGGCGTCCAATATGGGACTTGTCCTCTCGGGCGATATCGATATCGATGCACTTCGTCCGTTATTGGAGCGTACTTTTGGCCGTTTAGAGCGTGGAGTAAAGCCTGTTAGGGATAAGATTGTCGCGTCTGATATACAAGGTGTGATTGAGGATAAATTCCTGTTCCCCATGCCCCTCATTAAGATGAGCTTAATGCTCTTTAGGGCTCCTGCCAATTATGACCCTGACGTAACGGCCTTGAGAGTGGCATTAAAACTGCTAAATAATGATAACAATACGGGATTGCTCGACGAGTTGACCAACAAGAACCGAGTCTATATGTCGTCAGCCGAGCATATTGGTCTTAACCAGACTGGTGCAGCCATGCTTATTGTGGTTCCAAAACTGTTTTGCAAGGCTAAAACCGCTGAGAATTTGACACTTTCTCAGGTCGAGAAGTTGATTAACGGTGAATTCTCAGATGAACAGCTCATGGCTGTAAAACAGATGCTGCAGCGTGAAGCCGAAATGAATCTTGAGACGATTACCAAGCGGTCAGAGCTGATGGTTGAAGCCATGTCGGCGGGCTTGAGCTGGGAGGATTACGTGAAAATGCAATCGGGCATCAAGGACATCACTCGTGATGAGGTTATGAATGTGGCCCGCAAGTATTTTACAGGGAACTATATGCTGCTTCACAAGAAGAACGGCAAGTGTCCTGTTGAAAAAATAGCAAAACCCGAATTCACCCCAGTGGCCCCCAAGCATAGTGGTGATAAGTCTGCTTTTGCCGAGAGATTGGAGCAAATTCCGGTTAATAACAACGCTCCCAAGTTGATGGATTTTGGCAATGATGTCACTACGGTTACTCTTAAGGGTGGCAATCAGCTCTGTGTCTCAGAGAATCCAGTTAATGACATTTTTTCTTTGTTCATTAATTTCCATAAGGGCAGCAAACATGATAGATTGCTGGAGGCGGCTCCCGACTATGTGAGTGCATTGGGAACCGACTCGCTCGATATCAAGGCCTTCGGGTCAGCCATGCAGCAACTGGGAGCCAATATGGAAATGGGTTCAGATGAACAGGAAACTTTCATCATGCTGACGGGCGAGGAAAAGAACCTGGAAGCCACATTGACGTTGCTCAGTCATTTCTTGGATCACATGAAGCCAGACAAGGAAAAACTTGAGGATTTGAAGGATGCTGCCGGACCAAGTGAGAAAGCCTTCTGGCAGGAGAATTCCGATGTGTTCATGGCCTTGATGAGCAAGGTGATGCTCGGCCAGCAGTCATCTTTTCTCACTCGTTTAACCGCTAAGGCTTTAAAGAAAGTGAGTGCCGATGATTTGGTAACATCGTTTAAGCGGTTATATGACTGTCGCTGTAATGTCTCCTACACGGGCCGCAAGTCTCCCCAAGAAGTGGCTTCGGCGCTGTCAAACCTGTTACCGCAGATATCGGGCACACAGGACCATGCACTGGAGGAAATTGCCCTTCAAGTTCCTCAAGACCTCTCGGTGTACATCTTTGATATGCCTAAATCACGCCAGACACTTATCGGGCTTTATCTTCCTTTGTCTTCGGTAAAGAGTGATCGAGAAAAGACATTGCTTGATCTGTGGGGCGAGTACTTTGGCGGTGATATGTCATCGGTACTGTTCCAAGAGGTGAGAGAGTTCCGTTCATTGGCTTATGCCTCCCAAGGTATTGTTGTCACACCTAAAAGGGCTAACTCAAGTGATCCCAGTGGTTTTGTGGCGGTTGTCGGAACTCAAGGAGATAAGTCAATGCAGGCCATTTCGTTGCTTGATTCTCTGCTCAGCGATATGCCAATAAATAGCGAAAACATGAGAGTGGCACAACAGAGCCTGCTTAACGATGTCAACAATTCCTATCCGTCATTCAGGGGCAAGGCCATTCTTGTGCCCGCCCAGCAGCGTTATGGCTATACTTGTGATGCTAATACCGTGCTTGTTGAATTGCTGCCCTCGATGACACAAAACGATGTGGAGTCATTTTATCGCCAACAAGTAAAGGATAAACCATACCAACTGATGATCGTGGGTAATGTAAAGAATTTAGACCTTAAGATGTTGTCACGATATGGCACTATCGTGAAAGTCAAAAAAGATGATATCTACAAGACTAAAGAGCCTAAAAAGTAATTAATATATTTTTGGTAACAGGCTTTCTAGCCTAGATATGTATATTGAATGGTTTCTTATGCGAGGATAAAGCATGAGAAACCGTTTGTTATCATTTGGATAAATAGGTAACTGATAAATTATTAAACAAGATGATGGATGAGATTTATCGATAAAAAAATGACTTGTTTAATGGTTTTAAATAGTTATGAATATTAAAATTAATGAATTTTGTGATTTTTTGACCAATTTATTGCCGCTCTTAATTTTTTGTAATAAATTTGCGGCTCGTTTGAGCGTTTAACCTGCCTTCTATTTAAGGGATTAGATATAATCGGGCGATTGTAAAAATATTTATGATTTAACAACATGTTACGACAACTACTTAAATCGGCAATAATTTTGCTGGCTTTATTTGTATTGCCTATACAGGCGATGGCAATGTTTAGCGGGATGAATGGCATGTATATTGAAATGAACAACAATGACGGCGACTTGACGGACAATGTTATGTTTGTTGTTAATGAAAAAGACGTGTCGATAGTATTAAATCCTGCCGAGGCTGTTCTAATGGTTGGTAATACTCTGCAGATTGAGGCAACCGTACTGCCTGAAAACGTTAATCATGTAAAGTTAGTATGGGACTCGAGAAACAAGAAAGTTGCTACAGTAAATGAATCTGGTCTTGTGACTGCAGTAGGTCCTGGCGAGAGTGTGATTACCGCATCGCTTCAAACCGTGGTTGATGGAGTGATTAGCACACTGTCCGCTGAATGTAAAATACGCGTTGAGAGGCCAGTTGAATCGATTGTGTTGAATCCCACTAATGCCGTTCTTGAGGTAGGAGATAACTTGCCTATTATGGCAACCGTATTGCCTGAGGATGCAACTAATAAAACTTTACAATGGACATCTAATAACACCGCTGTTGCTTCGGTTGACGATAATGGCGTTGTAATGGCGTTGGCTCCAGGTGATTGTATGATTATTGCATCGTGCGGCGATGTTGAAGCCACTTGTCAGATTAGGGTTAAAGATCCAGTTATTCTTGCCGACTCAATTGTGGTAGTTGGAGAAAAGAATGAGATTGAAATCGGTGAGGTTTTGAATCTTGAAGCTATCGTATATCCCGAAAACACGTCCGATACCCGTTTGACTTGGGAATCTAGTGATAATAGTATTGCGACCGTAGTTGAATATGGTCATAATCTGGGAATTGTGACCGGTGTGGCTCCCGGTACGTGTGATATCTATGCGATATGTGGCGAAGTAAGAACCAGGGGTACTTACCAAATAACAGTTAAGAATCCGGTTGTTTTTGCTGAGTCGGTTGTGTTAGATCCCTCTGAGGCAGAGCTTCAGGTAGGAGGAACGATTGAGATCCGCGCCACCGTATTGCCCGATAATGTGACCAATTCATCATTGAAATGGTGTTCCAGCGACGAAACCGTTGCAATTGTCAGCAAGAATGGCGTTGTGACGGCTGTAGGCCCGGGTTCATGTGACATTACAGCGACCTGTGATGAAGCTGTGGGTATATGCCATGTCACAGTTTTGCCTCCAGCTATATCTGCCGATTCGGTTGTCCTTGACCCGACTAGCGCAGAACTTGAAGTTGGTGCAAGCATTACTATTGCTGCAACAGTACTTCCTGAAAATGTGACCAATCCCGAATTGCTTTGGCAGTCAAGCGATGAAGCAGTAGCTACCGTTAGCCAGAATGGTGTTGTGACGGCTGTAGGTCCTGGCTCATGTGACATCACGGCGACCTGCGGTAACGCAGTGGGCACATGCCATGTAACAGTTCTAGAACCCATTATCTATGCCGAATCTGTGGAGTTGGATCCTGTCGAGGCGGAACTTCAGGTAGGAGGAACGATTGAGATTAGGGCCACCGTGTCTCCTGATAATGTGACCAATCCCGAATTGGTTTGGCAGTCTAGCGATGAATCTATCGCTACCGTTAGCCAGGAAGGTGTGGTGAAGGCTGTGGCACCAGGTGAATGTGAGATAATTGCATCTTGTGATGGGGTTAGTGCAAATTGTCATATCCTGGTTTATGATCCTTCCGATGTTGTCATTTCTCTGGATTGTGATGAACTCAAGGTTGTGCTCAAGCAAGTAGTTGAGATTGTACCGATAGTCACTTTGCCCATGAGAACAGATCTTATTGTCGCTTCTTCAGATACCACTGTCGTGACGGCAAAAATGGTTAATGGTAAAGTGAAATTATCGGGCGTTGGCTTTGGTAAAGCAACCATTACTGTTTCGTCTCTTGATGGTATGGCTCAGTCCGACTCTTGTGAGGTAGTTGTCTCCACATTATATGGCGATGTTGACCATGATGGATTTGTGACGATCTCTGACGTCTCAAGGATAGTTGATTATCTGGTAAATAATTCGATAAGTGAAGACTATTATTACTTTGATGTTGATCCCAATGGACTTATTTCTGTTGGTGACTTGACAGTATTGATTGATATGTTGCTTTCTGGTGAAGAGAGTGAGTTCGTGGTTGTTCCTGACTCAATCTCATTGAATCTCGATACTGTTAGTCTTAATCTTGGAGGTACCATGGTTTTAGAGGCGGTTATCCAGCCTGAAGATGTCACCAATAAGTTCACGTCATGGATCTCAACCGATGAGAAAGTCGCTAAAGTAAGTAATGGAGAGATACATGCTCTTGGTGTGGGCGAGTGCGAAATCATTGCTGCGTGCAAAGATAAGCTGGCAATGTGCCATGTTGAGGTGAATGATATTTTGCCTGAGTACGTGGCTCTGGACCAAGATAATGTCAGCCTCCTTCCCGGCGAGCAGATCACCCTTACCGCAACAGTATATCCCGATAACGTGACCGACAAGACAATCGTTTGGTCTTCAACTAATTCGTCGGTGGCAACAGTTGTTAATGGCAAAGTGACCGCCAAGGCAGTGGGCGACTGCTTCATCATCGCCGATTGCCAGGGTAAGCGTGACACATGTTCAGTAACTGTGACTGCGGTAAGTCCCGAGAAGGTGTTGTTGAGCCAGCATAGCGCTTCAATGCTTCCCGGCGAGCAGATCACCCTTACGGCAACCGTATATCCCGATAACGTGACCGACAAGACTATCGTTTGGTCTTCAACAAATTCCTCGGTAGCTACGGTTGTTAATGGCAAAGTGACCGCCAAGGCAGTGGGCAACTGCTTCATCATCGCTGACTGTCAGGGCAAGCGTGACACCTGTGCAGTGACTGTGTATGTGGTCACTCCCGAGTCCTTGGTGCTCAATCAGATTGCTGTGACATTAGGTGTGGGTGAACAGACTACCCTCAGGGCAACAGTTTATCCCGAGAACGCAACTAATACGACAGTGACTTGGCGCTCTACTGCTACTTCAGTTGCAACTGTAAACAATGGAGTAGTAAAGGCCATAGGTGTGGGTGAATGTGATATCATTGCTACTTGCCAGAATTTGCAAGCTACTTGTCACGTGACGGTTAATAATGAAGATGAAAACACATTCACTGTCAATGGCGTGAGCTTTAATATGGTCACGGTTGAAGGAGGTACATTCTACATGGGTGCACCCGCTACCCAGCTTGGCTCTGGCACAAATGAGAGACCCCAGCATTATGTGACATTGTCCAGTTTCAAGATTGGCCAGACCGAAGTGACCCAAGAGTTGTGGGTGGCTGTGATGGGCCATAATCCTAGTGCCTTCCAGGGTAATCCCCAAAGGCCTGTAGATAATGTTTCATGGGAAATGTGTAAAGAATTCTTGGATTCACTTAATGCTCTGACAGGAAAGAATTTCAGGTTCCCGACCGAAGCTGAATGGGAATTTGCAGCTCGAGGCGGCAATTTAAGTGAAGGGTATCTCTTCTCGGGAGGCAACCAACCTGTAGGTGATGTTGCATGGTATACCACCAATAGCGGTAGTATGTCTCATCCCGTGGCACAGAAAAAGCCTAACGAATTAGGCCTTTATGACATGAGTGGTAATGTGGCTGAGTGGTGTTCTGATTGGTATATGCAATATCCTTCAGATCCGCAAACCAACCCAACTGGTCCTGCGACGGGTACCTTTAAGATGTATCGTGGAGGTAGCTGGGATGACAAAGCGGCATGGTGCCGTCCCCCTTATCGGGCTATGCAATCGACTACATTCCGCCGCGAGTTCTTAGGCTTACGCCTCGTCCTGTAAACTAAGTTTAATACAATTATAAAAGTTGCAAAATGTGATAAGCATTTTGCAACTTTTTGTTTGGTCTTCTTTGAAAATATAATCGTTTAGCGACTAGTTGTGTTAAAATTCCACAATATGTTTGGTGTGTACTATAATTGTGGTAAATTTGCAGGCTTTTTGCATGGGGCTAGCTAATTCCCTAATTTATGAATGGAGTATGATGAATTATAGATTCAAACGAACTTTCTTTTCGATTCTATCCTTTCTTTCTATATTTTTAGTTGTATCATCACCGTCCTTTACTGATAATGTTAAGGTTATTCCTGGTGACGTCAATGGAGATCAGGAGGTCAATATATCTGACGTGGCTGATATTATAGATGTGCTGTTGGGGAATAATGTCGATGACTTGATGTACAAGAGATCTGATGTGGATGGTGATGGCAAAGTGAATATAGATGATTTATCAGAATTGATAGATTTGGTGCTCACAGGTAATTCTATTTCTATATCGATTAGCTTGAGTCAAGATAGTGTAGTGGTTATCGCAAATCAGAGTTTACAACTCTTAGTGACTATTCAACCCGAGAGTGCATCTGCTGAGATCGTATGGTATTCTACTGATGAAACGATAGCTGTTGTTGAGGAGGGCTTAATCACAGCTATAGCACCGGGAAAGTGTGATATCGTAGCTGAATGTCGGGGAGTGACGGCAATATGCCACGTTGTGGTGCTTGATGATACTCTACAATCTATCGTTCTTAGCGATGATTATCTCACAATGGATGTGGAAGAAGTGATTACGCTTGAAGTTGAATTGTTGCCTGAATATCTCGGAGGAGTTCCACTTGTATGGACTTCAACTGATGATGCGGTCGCTACAGTCAATAATGGCTTAGTCACAGCAATCGCCCCAGGTGTGTGTGATATTATTGTTAGTTATAAAGATAAAAAAGCGACGTGCCAAATTGCCGTTTTAAAGAAAGTGGATGTTAATGGGGTTTCGTTTTATATGCTTCCTGTTAGGGGTGGAGTTTTTATGATGGGAGCAGAGTTGGGCCAACTGGGGTCTAATGTTAATGAGAAACCTCAACATGAGGTGACGATATCTAATTACATGATTGGAGTGACTGAGGTGACTCAGGAGCTATGGGGTGCTGTGATGGGCCATATACCTGGGCGTTTTAAGGGACATCCACAACATCCTGTGGAAAATGTTTCATGGAGTGAGTGTGACGTATTTATTCGTTCTCTGAATGAACGCACCGGGTTGGTCTTCCATTTACCGACAGAGGCCCAATGGGAATATGCCGCGCGAGGTGGTAACAGGAGTGAAAATTATATTTTCGCTGGCAGTGATGCGCTTATGTCAGTGGGGTGGTACGTTACTAATAGTGGGAATATGGGCGAGGGGCATCCCGATTATGGAACACATGATGTGGCCACTAAAAACCCTAATGAGTTGAACCTTTTTGATATGAGTGGTAATGTGAACGAGTGGTGCTATGATTGGTATTCAACCTATACAGCAGATCCTCAAACAGATCCTATAGGCCCCACTCATGGCTCTCATAAAGTCTTTCGTGGTGGCAGTTGGAATGACAAAGCAGCTAATTGCCGTATAACTTTTCGTTATCCACAGAGTGTTTCATACAAGTCTGATAGAATCGGTTTAAGATTGGCTCTGTGATGTTGATGGCTTGGAAGTGTCATCCTGGTATTGGCTGGTTTTAACCGGTCATGAGTTTTGGTTTATAGGATGATCAGGATATACCAGGCCTGCATTCTAAAAAAATGTTATCGAGGCTCACTGGGCCAATAAAAATATTGAAAATTACCAAAAACCGTCTTCTGAAATGAGACGTACAGTTAAGCTTATTTAACAATCAAGTCTATAATTTGTTTGAATTTTGCAAAAATTATAGAAGATAGTGATTGTTTAATAAATTTTTATCATTTTTTTAAGACATTTCGTTCCCTATATCAAAAAAAGACTGTAATTTAGCGCCGTTTTTGTCGAGAGAAAAACGCTCTTGATTGAACAAAACCCTGTTTTGGGTCGAGTAAAAAAACATTGATATCAACTTATAACATTAACTAATAAAAGATTATGGCAAAAGCAAATGTTAAGCCCGCTACCGGCAAATTGGGTATTATGGTAGTAGGATTAGGTGCTGTGAGCACTACTTTTATGACTGGTGTGATGATGGCGCGTAAGGGTCTTGCAAAGCCCGTTGGCAGCATGACACAGTATGACAAAATCCGTGTAGGAAAAGGCGAGGACAAGAAATACTTACACTATAAGGACATTGTTTCAATGCCCACTCTTGATGACATCGTGTTTGCAGCATGGGATGTCTATCCCGCAAATGCTTATGAGAGCGCTATCAACGCTGAGGTGCTCAAGGAGAAGGACATTGAGCCCGTTAAGGACGAGTTGCTGAAGATCAAGCCCCTGAAGGCCGCTTTCGATAAGAACTACGCTAAGCGTCTGGACGGTGACAACGTGAAGCAGTGCAAGGACCGTTGGGACATGACCGAGCAGGTTCGCGAAGATATCCGCATTTTCAAGAAAGAGACTGGCGTGGATCGTGTCGTTGTGCTGTGGGCAGCATCAACCGAGATCTATGTTGAGCCTGATATGAAGTATCATGGCACCATGGCAGCCCTTGAGCAGGCTATGAAGGACAACGTTGTTGACAAGGTTGCTCCCTCAATGTGCTACGCTTACGCTGCACTGGCAGAGGATTGCCCCTTCATCATGGGCGCTCCTAACACCACCGTTGACATCCCCGCTATGTGGGAAATGTCCGAGAAGACTCAAGTCCCCATTGCCGGCAAGGACTTCAAGACTGGCCAGACTCTGGTGAAGAGCGGTTTCGCTCCCATTATTGGTACCCGTATGTTGGGTCTGAATGGTTGGTTCTCAACCAACATCCTTGGCAACCGTGATGGCCTCGTACTTGATGAGCCCGCAAACTTCCGCACTAAAGAGGTGAGCAAGCTGTCGACTCTAGAGTCTATCCTTGTTGCTGACCAGCAGCCCGATTTGTATAGTGACTACTACCACAAGGTACGTATCAACTATTATCCTCCTCGCAACGATAATAAGGAGGGTTGGGATAACATCGACATCTTTGGCTGGATGGGATATCCTATGCAGATCAAGATTAATTTCCTTTGCCGTGACTCAATCCTTGCTGCACCGTTGTGCCTCGACTTGTGTCTGCTTATGGATCTCGCTCACCGCGCAGGCCGTTACGGTACCCAGCGATTCCTGAGCTTCTTCCTCAAGAGCCCGATGCATGACTATACTCAGGACGAGATTCCCGTTAATCATCTGTTCCAGCAGTATGTAATGCTCAAGAACGCCATCCGTGAGATGGGCGGCTATGAGGCTGACGAAGAAATCGATTAAGCATTATATTTTTTCATGATAGAAGACGGTAGCCATGATTTGGTTGCCGTCTTATTTTTATGCCGTTTGTTTCCGATAGGTTTGATTGTTCAAAATTCATAAATTTTATGATAGTTTCTTTTGTCACATTAATTGATTTGCACTAAATTTGCACCGTATTATGCGGTGGAGGGAAATCCTTAACCTGATAATATGAAAAAATTAGAATTATTAGAATAAAATTAGCTTATCATGCAAGAAATAATTCAAGAAGATTTTGCTGCGAAAGCGGCGGCTGAGAAGAAAAAGAAAAGACGTTTGCGTAATGGTATCAAGTGGGATCGCTTGTTCGTGGCATGTGCCTACAACTGGTATTGGTTCATCCTGTCCATGATCGTTTGTTCCTGTCTTGCTTACTTGTATGGAAAGAGTCAGTCACAGTTTTATGTGGCAAAATCATCTATCCTTATCCGCTCAAAGGACAGTGCCCAGGGTACCCCTTCGATGACGTTCAGTGATTTAGGCCTTAACACGGTTAACTATATCCCCAATGAGCCTCACAAGTTGAGGTCTTCACGTGTCATGGAGATTGTGGTCAATTCTTTGGGATTGAATGTCCAGTACTATGGCCATAAGTTCTTGCGCGATGTGAATATCTATAAAGACACTCCCGTGCAAGTCACACCATTAAAGGAAGTGACCAAGAGGTTTTCCATAACAATCGTGCCGAAAAGTGAAAATGATTTTGAATTCAAGGTAAATGACGGTCAATGGAAGAAAGCTCACTTTGGTAGTAAGGTTAATACCGAGTATGGTCCTGTAGCGATTGCGAAGTCGAATTTGTTTAATCCATCAACCCATATTGATTTTACCATTATAGTTAGGATAAGCAATCCAATTGACTTGGCAAGAGGATTTTCTAAGTCGGTGGTAGTTGAGCAGGCTGACGAGCATAGTGACGTATTGAATCTTGCAATAAGGGGCGAGAATCCTGTGATGTGTGCAGATATGTTGAATGCATTGGTTGTAGCCTATAACCAAGAGGGCATCAACGACATGAATCAGGTTGCTCGCAGTACTGAGGCCTTTATAGAAGAGCGTGTGGCAGATCTGTCAAAGGACTTGGGTGACGTGGATAATGAAGTGGCCATCCTAACGGCTAATTCGGCTAATTCGGTCATGCTGGGTACTCCCTCTAATACGATGCAGCAAATTAGTAACACCGAGGATGTTAGCCTTGAGATCAACATTGCTTCCCAAATTCGTCATTTTATTGCTGGTATGGGACCAAGCGATCTGATTCCTGTTAATACCGGTATGAGTAATTCGGGTATAACCAATCAGATTACTGAATATAATACCGCAATGCAGGAGTATCAGAAGATTGCTGCTACTTCTAGTGCTGAGAATCCGGTTATGAAGGAACTCAGTGCATCACTTGCTACACAAAAGAAAACAATTCTTGCCAGTTTGGATAATTACATAGGTTCCTTGAGAACAAGGCAGAGCCAGGCTCAGCGAATGCAAAATATGGCAAAGAGCAGCATGACGGCCAATCCCTCTCATGAAAAAGCGATTACTGAGGTAACTCGTCAGCAGAAAATTAAAGAGGAGCTTTATCTTTATCTACTCAACAAACGTGAGGAAAATATGCTGCAGATGGCTATTACCGAGCCTAATGCTAAGGTGATGGAACCTGCTATTCCTAATCCTGTGCCCATTACAGCGCCCTTGTCACGTATTGTTTTGACTGGTATGGTAATTGGTCTTTTAATTCCTGCATTCGTACTTTATGGTGTGTTCTGGTACTTCTCTCTTGATAAGACAATTCATACTCGCCGAGAGATTGAGGAAGCTTGCGATATACCTATTTTGGGCGAATTGCCGGCTAAAAAAGAACACGTTACGGGCGAGATTGTCGTTAACGAGACATCTAATGACCGCATGAACGAGGCTTTCCGTATAGTCCGAAATAACCTAGACTTTGTCACCAGCCAGAATAATCCTGACGGAGATGCAACGGTCATCCAGTTCACTTCTACGATGTCTGGTGAGGGTAAGAGCTTCGTTGCTGTTAACTTGGCTCTTTCTTACACTTACGTTAACAAGAAGGTCATTGTTATTGACCTTGACTTGCGTAAAGGTAAATTCTCTGAATATGTGGGTGTCCAGGATGGTAAAGGTGTCACGGCATACTTGTCTGGCAAGGAACCTGATTTGAATAAGGTCATTCACCGCGGTGCATTGCATGAGGGATTTGACATTATTAGTGTGGGCGCAATCCCTCCCAATCCTACCGCTCTGTTGTTGACTGACAAGATGAGTGAGATGATTGAACAGCTTAAAAAGGAATATGATTTCATTATTCTGGATACTGTGCCTTACAATCTGATTGCTGATGCTGCTGTGGTTAACCGTTATGCTGATTTGACAATCTATGTTGTTCGTGACGGTAGGGTAGAGCAACAGTATATGTATGAGCTAGAGCGCCTCTATGATGAGCACAAGATTAAGAACTTGACGATTCTCATCAATGATATTAAGATGAGTAAGACCCGCTATAACTACTCCTATGCTTATGGCTATGGCAAGGGCTACGGCTACGGTTATGGCTACGGTTATGGCTATGGCTATGGTGGTGACAGTGGTGGTTACTACGTCGATGATACACCTAAGGATGCTGCCGTTTCTAATGAATTTGGTGTCACTGGAAACCAGCAATAATCCATCCATTGTAAGGATGAGTATCGTCATAAATCAATGAGAATAGCGGTTGTAGGAACCGGATATGTCGGATTGGTTACGGGCACCTGTTTCAGTGAAATGGGTGTCCATGTGGCTTGTGTTGACGTTGACGAGAACAAGATAAGCTCACTTAGGCGAGGTGAGGTTCCCATTTATGAGCCTGGGCTTGAAACCTTGGTCCATAGAAACGTGCGGTCAGGAAGGCTCAATTTCACAACCCGTCTAGAAGATGTCTTGAATGATGTGGACATTGTGTTCAGTGCTGTGGGAACGCCTCCTGACGAGGATGGAAGTGCCGATTTGAAATATGTGCTCGAGGTAGCACGCACAATAGGCAAATTCATTAACCACTACATAGTGGTTGTTACCAAGAGTACGGTTCCAGTGGGTACAGCTAAGAAAGTCAAGGCCGTGATTGAAGAGGAGTTGACCCGTCGAGGTGCTCATATCGAGTTTGATGTGGTCAGCAACCCTGAGTTCCTGAAAGAAGGCAATGCGGTTAAAGACTTCATGAGTCCTGATCGTGTGGTCGTCGGTGTTGAAAGTGAGCGGGCACGCAAATTGATGGCTAGGCTTTACAAGCCATTTATGATTGTGAGCGACCGTCTCATTTTTACTGATATCCCGTCGGCTGAAATGATTAAGTATGCCGCTAATTCAATGCTGGCAACTCGCATTAGCTTTATGAACGACATCGCCAATCTATGTGAATTGGTTGGAGCTGATGTGAACATGGTGCGAAAGGGTATTGGTAGCGATACTCGCATTGGCAAAAAGTTTCTTTATGCAGGTTGCGGTTATGGCGGTTCGTGCTTCCCTAAGGACGTAAAAGCACTCATCAAAACAGCTGCCGATAGCGGATATCAGATGCGTGTGCTTCAAGCGGTTGAAGATGTCAATGCTGACCAAAAACTGGTCTTGTACCGTAAATTAGTGGCATATTATGGTGATGAGGAAGCGATAAAGGGCAAGAAAGTGGCTATGTGGGGATTGGCATTTAAGCCCGAGACCGATGATATGCGTGAAGCCCCATCATTGGTGCTGATCGACTTGCTGACTAAAGCTGGTGCAACTGTCAAGGTCTATGATCCGGTTGCGATGGATGAATGCCGTCGCAGGGTCGGTGACATTGTGTCTTATGCAAAGGATATGTATGACGCTGCCGATGGTGCCGATGTCCTCATGCTTGTTACCGAGTGGAAAGAGTTCCGTTTGCCTAACATAAAAACGTTATTACAGAAGATGAATGGTCGATTAATCTTAGATGGCAGGAATATCCTGGATAGTGATGAACTCCATCAAGCAGGATTTGAGTACCATTGTATCGGTCGTTAAAAGAACGTAATATTGAATAAGAAAAGCACGCGGCTCATAGTGACCGCGTGCTTTTTTATCAATTAAAGACAATCTCACTTAACAACGACCTTGTGTGAAATCGTGTCGCCTGATACCATGTAAATACCTACTGGTAAAACAATCTCACTTTGACTATCGTTGGTGCTGGTTAAACATTCACCATCGAGGTTGTAAATTTCAATCATTTCACCCAATGGATTGTTAATGGCAATGCCGTTAGCCACAGGAACTGCATACCAGCTATTAGCCATTAGTGCGCTTGTCGGATTCAACAACTTGTCAATGAGCGCTGTCACATCGCCAATGGAAATAGCATCGTCCTGATTGACATCGGCAGCAAGGATATCAAATACCTCAATTTGAGTCCCTAGCAGGAAGTCGATGAGTGCAGTGACATCGCTGATGCTGATATTGCCATCCATGTTCACATCGCCATAGAGAATAGATTTCTCGTGTACTGTGCCTTGCAGGTCGGCATACGCACTAGCTATACTTGTGGTTGCTGACAATGATCCGTAAAACTCGCCTGCATTGCTGGTGTTAGCAAGTCTAACATAGAATACTTCACCACTGGCATCAAGTGTGAGGGATTGTGCCCAATTAAGCCTGTTGAGGCTGATTTCGAAATTGCCCTCCATCACACTCAACTGGATGTCTTCATCGTTGTTATTGGCTGATACTGTGCCCTGAACGATGGTAGATTCGCCATTTTGATCTGCTTCCATCACGTTGAGAGATGAAATTGTGATAACTGGCATCGCTATCTTACTTGCTGTCAAGTTCACAGTGGTGCTAGCCTCGCTGCTACTGATGGTGAGTGTACCTGTTGCGCTTCCTGCGGTGCTTGATGTGTAGGTTACAGTCACGTTGGTGCCGTTGTTGGCATTAGCCGCACTGATTGTTGACGGCGTAACGCTGAAGCCTGTTCCACTGACACTGACGTTTAACGCTTTGGTCAAGTCAGTTCCCTTTACAGTGATAACCTTGCTCACCGAGGTTTCATTAGCGGCAATTGTACCTACATTCACTGTTGAACCGTTAGCCGGAGCAGTGATTTGTGGATTAGTCACAGTGCCTGCATTGCTGGTGATGGCGATATCATCAATATTGAGACGCGAGCCTGCAGTCTGAACAAACTTGAAACGAACATTGCCCGTCAAGTTCAAATTATAGCTATACTGCTGCCAGGTCCCATTGAGCGTGCAAGTAGCCACTTCAGTCCATGTGCTTCCACCATTGGTGCTATAATGGATTTTCATTGTGGGATTTGCATCATTGCCATATTTTGCCGCATAGAAAGTAAGCTTGCTGGCTCCACCAGTAACGTCCTCAGACATCTGTATATAGGAATCAGCATTCTTGCCAAAGCAGCAGCCAAGTGAGCCGTTCCAGTGATCATTATCACGTGCATAGAGTCCAGCATTGCTGAAGTACCATTTGAATGCGGCTCCTTGTACCTCCTGGGTCCAGTAGCCACCGACGGTGCATCCTTCCCAAGTTTCAATGACCTCATCGGGACCGCTACCGCTATTGTAGCTTGCGGTGAGGTGGACAGTTGAGCTTACCTCACTGCTGCTGATGGTCAACGTGCCTGTCGCATTGGTGGCGGTACCGTTATAGGTAACTGTTATCGTGGTGCCAGCGTTTGCGTTGGCTGCTGTTATGCTTGTGGGGGTTACTGTGAATCCTGTTCCACTCACGCTCACGGTTAACGCCTTGGTCAAGTTACTGCCACTCACGTTGATGGTCTTGCTCACGCCGTTGCCCGTGTTCGTGCCGACATTCACAGTTGAGCCATTAGTGGGAGACGTCAATGTGGGGGTAGGAGTGGAACCGCTGTTCCATGCATTGCCCTGCATGTTGCCCCAGATGTATTCAACCAGCTCAGGATAGTCAACAAAGGGGTTGCGGTTGCGCTGTAGTCCGTAGACGGCATCGTTGCGTGTCGTCTCGAGTGTGCTTACCGGGTCATTGCGGTGCCACTCGAGCAACTGATTGATGGCCCATGTCGTCAAGCATTTGTAGTTACTAGAAGTAAACACAACACTACCCAATCCGCTGGTATACGAGCTGATGCGTGTCATATAGCGCACTGCAAAGTAGAAATACATACGTGCGAAATCGCCCTTGTACTCATCGGCCACTTCAAACACGGTGCCATTGTAGCCACTGAACGTGCAAGTTCCACGTTTACCGGTACCCTTGGGAGTGCCATTGGCACAATTACCAAACGGATAGTTGCCACGTTCAGAGTTAACCCAGCCATCAGTAGGAATCAAATGATGAAGATCTGTATAGGCCGTATCACTAGATGAACCGCCCCACCAGCTGTTGGGAATCGAGTGCTCACGGTTGTAACAGTCGCCCACGCCGTTATATGTGCCACAGAAGTCCGTGTCATAGGTGAACTGTGAATCTGAGTAGCGGTCAATAATGATATTACCGTTGCAGTCAGTGGTTTTGAAGTCGATCTTCAACTGGTCATAGCTACGCTTAGTGTGACCCTTAATGATTTGGTGCAAGGCACTCATCAGCGCTTGGTCGCTCTTGCTCTTGGCGTTGTTATAGTACCCGCTAGGTACTGCCGCCGTAGCCTGCATGCCAATGAGCACCATTAGCAATAGGGAGATGTTTCGCAAAAGATTTTTCATTGTCTAGTAGTTTATGATTTATAATAATGGTATGCCCTTTAATATGTCATCGATTTTTTGCAAATATACTATAAACCAATAACAAAGTATTGGTTATGAATAGTTTTCTGCTTAAAGAAAGGCCCCTTCGACTGAAAAAAGCCTACACGACGGGTAAAAATGCTTAATTCTATGCATTTAGAAAAGCCTCAGCAGTAGCGATATCGTTGGCATGGTCCACGTCCACGATTTTCTCTATGCTATAGGCCTGCAGGTGATAGCCAGCGTCAACTAGTGCCCGCTGGAAGTTGCGCATGCGGCTGACTCCTTGCTCAATGCAGTTGTCCAGTACCTCAAAAGCTCGGTCGGTCATCGCGTACACGCCGCCTGACACATAACGCGCACCGTCCCAAGCTTTGTCGCGGAATGCTGTGATATTCATTTCGTCATCAACATCAACCCAAAGGGGCTTCTCATCATCTACAAACGGGGTAACTGCCCACATGCCGTCGTGAGACTCGTCATTCTCAAAGGCTTCGATGTATCCTTTGAAATCGTTCTCCTTAAAAATGGTGTCAACTGTTGTCAGGCAGAATTTTCCGTTGGGAATCACACGGCTCAGGTGCCATAGGCTGTGCATCGAACTGGGAGTTGTTTTGACAACAAGGTTCAGAGGAACAGGCAATACCAAGCTCTCGAGATATTCCCTTACCTCGGTCATGTGCTCATTGACGATGATGCTGATGCTCTCGGCATTACATCTGAGCATGATGTTGATCAGGCGTCCAATCATGGGCTCGCCTTGCAGTTCAACAAGGGGTTTGGGTTTGGCAACACCTTCTTGGGCTAGGCGGGAACCTTCACCCGCAGCGATAATGGCATAGTTCATAGCTGTCTTTGTCTATATGATTAAGGAGTATCGTTATGCTAATTGATTGAGCCAGTCGTTCACTTGCAAAACACTGGTTATTGTATGGGGATGGGTTTGCAGGTCTTCCTCCTTGGTCCATCCTTTGCCCTTGAGCCACAGCACTTGGCAACCCAGTTGCTCAGCAGGCTCTATATCCTTGCGCAGGCTGTCACCAACGACAAGCACCTCATTTGGAGCCAGTTCCAAAGCATCAACGCCAAGCTTGAACAAGGTGGGGTTGGGCTTGCGCACACCGACTACTGCACTCTCAATGATGCCTTTAAACAGGTGACGGATGCCATAATCGCGCAGCACCTCATCAATGTTGCCATAGAAGTTGCTCACAAGCATCATTGGGTAATTGTCGTGCAGTTTTTCCAATAATGGCATGGCCTCGTTGATACACTGTCGGGCTGCGTTATCGCAATATGATGCGATCTGGTCGACCCAGCGGTCGCGGGTAGCATCATCGGGCTGGTCGGGCAGGTAAGAAATCTCCAGAGCCACTTTTTTACGCAAAAGGGTGTGAAAATTATCCTGCGGCAGGATGATGCGTTCACGGGCGAGCGCACGCTCACCCTCAACGTATGCCGTACGGAATGTTTCCTTGTCAATAGGCACACCGGCTTGCTGATAGCCTTGCCACAGCACCTCGCTCCAGTGCACGCCACGGCTATCCAAGGTGCCGCCGTAATCAAAGATTATACCCTTTATCATATAAATCCCTGTCGTGTGTGGTTATTCGCCTTTAGTTAGATCGAGTTTCACATTGTCGCGACCTCGGTCTTGGAACAACTTGGGTAATGGATTCTGGCGGGCCTCGTCATAACGTACCCGGTTGCGGTAGATGTCTAGGGCCATGTAGATGGCATGACGCATCGATGACTCGTTTGCAATGCCTTGTCCGGCGATATCATATCCAGTTCCATGGTCGGGGCTGGTGCGTACAATAGGCAAACCTGCGGTGAAGTTCACACCTTCATCCATGGCGATAGTCTTGAACGGAATGAGGCCTTGATCGTGGTACATGGCCAGCACACCATCAAAACGGCGGTAATGACGAGCACCAAAGAAACCGTCAGAGGCGTATGGTCCAAAGCACTGAACCCCATCCTCGTCAAGTGACTGCTGGAGGGCGGGAATAATGATTTCTCTCTCCTCATGGCCGAGCATACCGTTCTCGCCTGCATGGGGATTGAGTGAGAGAACAGCGATGCGTGGTCTGTCGATATTAAAGTCACGCTTCAGTGCTGAATTGAACATGCGCAGTTTCTCTCGAATACCTTCGATAGTGAGTGAACCGGGAACTTCTCCCAGAGGCAGATGAGTAGTGGCTAAGGCAATGCGGAGATTATCGGTACACATGATCATGAGTGCTTTTTCTCCATCGCCGGCGGCACTCTCCAGATACTCGGTATGGCCAGGGAAGTGGAATTGCTCACTCTGGATGTTATCCTTATTAATCGGACCCGTCACGAGCACATCAATCAAGCCACCCTTCAGGTCACGGACGGCAGCCTCAAGTGCGATAAAAGATGCAAGGCCTGCCTGCTTGCTGGGTTGACCAAGTTCTACCTTGATTTCCTGATCTATGCATTCAATCAGGTTAGGCATATTGGATTTGATTTGCTCTGCGTTCTTGGTGTGATTGATTTGAAATCCGGGCAAATTGCAGGCGTTGCGGTGATAGCTCACGATGCGGCTTGAGCCATAAAGAACTGGAACACACATGTCCATCATTTCAGGCACTCCGATAGCCTTCATTGCCACTTCAATGCCGATACCATTGGTGTCGCCCAAGGTGATACCGACTCTTAGTTTGTTATTATTATCTTCACTCATTTTGTAATGATTTCTACGTATCAAAAAAACTAACTGCAAAATTACAAATAAATTCCTATCCTTACAAAATGCCTGTCATGCTTTTATGGAAATAATGCCATGTTGTAGCTCCAATTCTTCCTTTTAGTTGATGTTTCAAGTTGTTTTGCCCGTTATGCATTATTTCTAATGTGCTAGAGATGGAATAATTGCAGTATAAACGACGAGCCACCCACTTTTTAGCAGGTGGCTTGTCGTCTGTAGTATTTCAAGCTAATAGCTTGTAAAAAGATTTAAAATTGGCGGGCAGCAGCTAGGGTCACTTCACTCAGGGTGGGGTGGCCGTGGATGCTCGTTGCCAGCAGGTCAACGGTGGCGCCGGCATTCATGGCGGTGACTACTTCCTGGATGAGGTCGGCTGCGTGAGCGCCACAGATGTGGCAACCCACAATCTGGCGTGTCGCATTATCGACAATCATCTTCAACAGGCCGTCGGTCTCATTCATAGAGACAGCCTTGCCGTTGCTGCGGAAGAATGCTTTCTTCACAGTTACATCAAGGCCCTTCTCGGCACACTGCTCCTCGGTCAGTCCCACCATGGCCAACTCGGGCACAGTGAATACGGCGCTGGGCACGATATCGAGCTTGATGTTGTCGGCCTTGCCCATGATGGCATGCAGGGCGCGCTGTCCTTGGGCACTAGCGGCATGGGCGAGCATCATGCGACCGTTCACGTCACCAATGGCATACACGCCCGGCACATTGGTCATCATGTTGTCATCGACCTCGATGCCACGGCGGCCAACAGTAACGCCCACAGCGTCAAGACCCTGAGGCAAAACAGGTTGGCGACCCACCGACATCAGCACATTCTCAGCTGTAACACTCTGGGGTTTACCCTTGAGTTCATAGGTTACTGTCATGCCGTCTTCGCCCTTGGTAATGCCGTTCACGGCAGCACTGGTGATAATTATGATACCACGCTTGCTCAGGACGGTCTTTAGGCGCTTGGCCACATCCTTGTCAAACGGCGGCAGGATTTCCTTGCAGTACTCGATGACGGTGACCTCAACACCAAATGTGCTGAACACAGCGGCAAACTCCATGCCGATGACACCACCACCCACGATACACAGGCTCTTGGGCAGCATTTCCATAGCCAGGATATCGTCGCTGGTCATGGCCAACTCTGCGCCGGGAATAGGCAGTCCACGAGGAGCGGAACCGGTAGCGATGATGATGTTTTTCGCCTGGTATTCCTCACCGTTCACCACAACGGTATTGGCGTCCTTCAGGATTGCTTCTCCCTTGATGGCGGTGATGCCGGGAGCACCCATAAGCATTTCCACACCTTCACGCAGTTGCTTCACGACAGCTTCCTTGCGCTCAAATACAGGAGCGTAGTCAAAGGCGATTTCTCCCGTCTTGACACCCCAAATTTCGCTCTCGCGCATCAGGTTGACAACCTCGGCATTACGGCACAGAGCCTTGGTGGGGATACAGCCACGATTCAGGCAGGTACCACCCATCTGGTCACGCTCAACGATGGCTACTGTCAGCCCATGAGCGGCAGCGTCGGCAGCGGTCTCATAACCGCCAGGGCCTGCTCCAATTATAATAATGTCAAACATGCTAGATAAAAGATTAGTGATTAACGATTAGAGATTAGTGATTAGAGATTAGTTGATTGGCTGGAGGTGTTCCCTCGCTAATCACTCATCTCTAATCACTAATCAGGAAAGTTGCTGATTATTCAGCAACTTGACTATCAGCAACTTGACTATCAGCAACCAACTCGCGCCAGGTTACGATGGGATGCAACGCAGCCTGGGTGTCGTCGAGACGACGAACGGGCGTGTTGTGCGGAGCACTCTTCACCATCTCGGGATTGTCCTTGGCTTCCTGAGCGATGACGCGCATGATGCGGATGAATTCATCCAGCGTCTGCTTGCTCTCGTTCTCGGTGGGCTCAATCATTAGTGCCTCGTGGAACAGCAAGGGGAAGTAAATGGTGGGAGCATGGAAACCATAGTCCAACAGGCGCTTAGCCACGTCGAGCGTAGTCACGCCAGTTGACTTGTCCTTTAATCCGTCAAATACAAACTCGTGCTTGCATACGCCGCCAATGGGCAGTTCAAAGACGTCCTTCAACGACTCCTTGATGTAGTTAGCGTTGAGTGTTGCCAACGGGCCTACCCACTTGAGCTGGTCGCGACCGAGCGTCAAGATGTAGGCCAGAGCGCGCATCATCACACCAAAGTTGCCCAGGTGACCGCTGATGCTGCCGATGGACTTGTCGCTGCACTCTACCTTGAAGTAGTCGTAATCATCCTCGCTCACTTTCACGACGCGGGGATTGGGGAGCAGGTGCTCCAGGCCAGCGCGAACGCCAACAGGACCACTACCGGGACCACCACCGCCGTGAGGCGTCGAGAAGGTCTTGTGCAGGTTGATGTGCATGATATCGAAGCCGATGTCACCGGGACGCACCTTGCCCAGCATGGGGTTGAGGTTAGCGCCATCATAGTACATCAGACCGCCAGCCTCATGAACAGCCTTGGCAATCACACCGATGTTCTGCTCAAAGATGCCCAGCGTGTTAGGGTTGGTCATCATCATGCCGGCAACGGTGTCATCGAGCAACGGACGCAGGTCGTCAACGTCAACAGTGCCGTCGGGGCGACTCTTAACAGTCACTACGTCGAGACCGCAAACGGCCGAGCTGGCGGGGTTGGTGCCGTGGGCACTGTCGGGGATGATCACCTTGGTGCGCTTCATGTCACCGCGCTCCATGTGGTAGCCACGCATGATCATCAGGCCGGTCAACTCACCGTGGGCTCCTGCATAGGGGTTCAATGTGAACTCACTCAAGCCTGAGATTTCGGCAAGACTGGTCTGCAGGAAGTAGTACACAGCCAGCGCACCCTGAGTAGTTAGGGGATTCTGCAGCGGGTGCAGACCCGTGAACTCGCGGTGGGCGGCAATCTCCTCGTTAATTTTGGGATTGTACTTCATCGTGCATGAACCCAGGGGATAGAAACCCGTGTCAACACCGAAGTTGTTGTTGCTCATGTTGGTGTAATGACGCACAACGCTCAACTCGTCAACTTCGGGCAGCAGCGGCGCGTTCTCACGCATCAGCCCCTTGGGCAGGTCGCTCATCTTGTACTCGGCACACCTGTTCTCGGGCAGGGAATAGCCCTGGCGGCCAGGTTGCGACAACTCATATATGAGTTTTCCGTAATAGGTGTTATTCATAACTTATTTGCCCTCCTGTTCTTGGTTAAAGGTTACACATGCGTCAACCAGGTCATCACAGTCCTCGCGGCTATAGGTCTCGGTAACTGCCAGCAACAGCGTGTCATCGGCAATCTTGAGACCGCATTGCAGGTACTGCTCACCGCAGAATTCCTGCAACTCGTCGATATTGAGCTTGGTTTTCACTGCAAACTCGTTGAGGAAAGGCTTGTCAGGATAAGCCATCTCAAACAATCCCGTCTTAACCAGGCTGTCGGCCAGGTAATGGGCGTTGCTGTAGCTGATCTCGTTCACTTCACGCAGGCCCTTAGCGCCCATGAGACCCATGTAAACGGTCACATACAGCGCCATCAGGCTCTGGTTAGAGCAGATGTTACTTGTGGCTTTCTCGCGGCGGATGTGCTGCTCACGAGCTTGCAGGGTAAGCACAAACGCGCGCTTGCCGTCAGCATCCTTGGTGGCACCAACGATGCGGCCCGGCATTTTGCGGATGAGCTTCTTAGTCGTGCACAGGAAGCCAACATAGGGACCACCATAATTCAAGGGGATACCCAGGCTCTGGCCGTCGCCCACTGCGATGTCAGCACCCCACTCGGCGGGGCTCTTGACAACGCTCAATGCGGTAGCGACACAGTGCATGATGAGCAGCGTCTTATGCTCGTGGCACAAGTCGGCAACACCGGTGTAGTCCTCGAGGATGCCGTAGAAGTTGGGCGTAGCAACGATGACACCAGCCACATCGTCCTTCTCGACCTCAGCCTTGAGGGCCTCGTGATCCATCACGCCACCCTTAGCGGGAACCATGTCAATTTGGATGCCCTGATACTTGGCGTAAGTCTTCAACACGCGCAGGACATAGGGGCTAACGGTCTCGCTTACCAGGACGCGGTTGCGCTTCTTGGCATTTGAGACAGCCATCATCATGGCCTCGGCAGTAGCCGTTGTGCCGTCATACATCGAGGCATTTGATACCTCCATGCCGGTCAGCTCGGCCATCATGCTCTGGTACTCAAAGATGTATTGCAGGGTACCCTGCGAAATCTCAGCCTGATAGGGGGTATAGGCGGTGAGGAACTCACTGCGGCCCACGATGTCTTGAACGACGGCGGGGCTGTAGTGGTCATAGTAGCCAGCTCCCAGGAACGAGCGCATGGTGATGTTTCCCATGCCTAGTTCATCAAAGAAGCGGCGCACTTCAATCTCGCTCATAGCCTCGGGCAACTCATACTCTTTCTTGAGCTGGAGTTCCTGGGGCACGTCCTGATAGAGGTCGTCCAGCGATTTGACGCCTGCCGTGGCTAGCATGGCACGCATCTCCTCGTCGGTGTGCGGATAAAACTTATAACTCATTATTTGTCTTAATGATGTCTAATTAATGTGAGTTTAAAATTACTCGCCAATCATGGCCTTGTAGGCAGCAGCATCCATCAGGTTGTCGAGCTCGCTCTTGTCGCTGAGTTCAACCTTGATGATCCAGTTCTCAAAGGCGTCCTTGTTGATCAGACCAGGCTCGTCCTCGAGGGCTTCGTTTACCTCAACAACGGTGCCGCTAACGGGTGACATCAGGTCGCTGGCAGCCTTAACGCTCTCAACAGCACCAAACTCCTCACCTGCGGTTACCTCGTCGTCAACCTCGGGCATGTCAACATAAACCACGTTGCCCAGCTCATGCTGTGCATAGTCAGTGATACCGATAAAACCGAAGTCGCCTTCTACCTTTACATACTCATGTGACTCCATGTAATAGAGTCCGTCAATAATCTTACTCATTGTGTTTAGAATTTTAATCAGTTAATATTGTGTTTGTTATTTAATTCTCAAAAGCTAATCTTTTACTTCTTGTAATTGGGCGTATAGAAACGTTTCTTCACTACAGTAGCGGGGAACACTTTCTTGCGGATGCGTACGTTCAACGTGTTGCCTAGGGCACCAACAGCACGGTCAACTAGCGCGAATGCCACGCTCTTGTCCAGCGTGATGCTGTGATAACCGGTAGTGATGTAGCCAACAACGGTTTCGCCATCAAGCACGTCATAGCCATGGCGGGGAATTGCCTTGCCTTCAAGCTCCAGACCCACGAGTTTCTTGGGCGTGCCTTCAGCCTTTTGCTGAGCGCAAGCATCGCGGCCAATGAAACCGCCTTCCTTGTCGAGTTTCACAAACATGCCGAAGGTGGCAGCGATGGGTGAAATCTCGGCGGTCAACTCGTCGCCATATAGCGGCAGACCTGCCTCAAAGCGCAGGGTGTCGCGGCAACCCAGTCCGCAAGCCTGTACGCCAGCTTCCATGAGCATATCCCACATCTTGCAGATGATAGCGGGATCGGCATATACCTCAAAACCGTCCTCGCCGGTGTAACCGGTGCGGCTCACGATGATGGTCTTGCCGTCATATTCCAGTTTCTTGAAGGTGTAGAACGTCAGGTCGGTTGTGTCAATGTTCAGCACGGTACCCATGGTCTTCTCGGCATCGGGACCCTGAACGGCGATCTGGCCGTATTGCTCGCTCTGGTGATCGACCTTCACGTCGAAGTTCTTTGCCTGCTCCATGATCCAAGCAACGTCTTTGTCGATGTTGGCTGCGTTGATGACCAGGAAGAAGTCGTTATCATCAACACGATAAACCAGCAGGTCGTCAACAGTACCGCCGTCGGGGTATAGCATCATGCCGTAGAGAATCTGGCCGGCCTTAATGGTGTTGATGTCATTGGTGAAGATGTAGTTGGTGAATTTGGCGGCATCAGGGCCGGTGATTTCTACCTCGCCCATGTGCGAAACGTCAAAAACACCCACCTTTTGACGCACTGCATTGTGCTCGGTGGTGATATCTACATACTGGATGGGCATGTCGTAACCCGCGAACGGGGACATGAGAGCGCCTTGCGCCACGTGCCTGTCATGCAGACAGGTTACTTTGATTTCTTCTGTCACAGTTTTAATGGTTTTTAATTGGTTAAAAGAGATATAAATTGTTTGTTATTCAAATTCATTATCCATTGCCCCACGTCGCTGCCGTCTAGAGCCGCTTGGAGCGAGGCTTCGGTGAGATTAGCACCTTGCAGCTTGCCGAGCAACTTCTCGCGTGCATCACACAGGGGCAGAAAATCACCTGACAGGTACAGGTCACGGATGATATCGCCCTTGAGTGTGATACTCATGTAGATGCTGCCCACGCCCTCGATGCGGCCTCCCTTGACAATCTCGCACTTGGGATTATTGCCCACCAGGAACGATGGCTCCAGGTAGGGTAGGGTCAAGCGCTCGATTTCTGCGACATCGGTTTCGGTGAGCTGGATCTCGCCGTCACACAGCGTTTCACGCACGTGGTGCTTAAACGCTTCGATGTCCATCGTCAGGTGCTCGCTCAACACGGTGATGTGACTGCGCACCGACTCCACACCTTTGCTGGTCAGCTTTTCCCGAGACGGGGTGATGGCGTTGAGCATGTGCTCCATATTGGTGTCAAAGAGCATAGTGCCGTGGACGATGCTGCGGCCGGGAATGTGGTAGAAAGCGTTACCGCTCACCTTACGGCCGTCGATAAGCACATCGTTGCGGTCACTAGCAGTGGCGTTGAGCCCCAGTCCGCGAAGCATGGTGGCGACAGCGCTCGTGTAGGTCGAGAAAGTCGTTTGTACCTCATCGCTGCGCGTGATGTAGCTGAACATGATGTTGTCCTTGTCGGCATACACACACCCGCCACCGCTGCGGCGACGATAAAAGGCGATGCCGTGCTCACGGCAGTAATCGACGTTCACCTCATTGTCCATCAGTTGGTTGCGTCCAAAGATAACAGTGGGTTCCACCTGCCACATGAAGAAGATATCCTCTTCTCCAAGGATACGTGCAGCATACTCCTCCATCGCAAGGTAGAAAGGGAGGATACGCGTCGCGTTGTCAGGCAGACTAAGGTATTTCATTACGTCTTTCTAAACTTCCCACAAAAGTAGGGTAAATTCCTCACATTATAAAATTATAACTCAAAATAATTATTAAAACCCGAGTTTAACCCATTTCGGTGACAATAAAAGGGCTGTCGCATATTCGCGGCAGCCCCTATGGTACGTTTTTCAACCATGATAGCAGCTTTGCTAAATGGACGTCGCTCTGCCACCATTTTGCAGCCCGTCAATAGCACTTGATGCGATACATGATGCCCAGTTCCACGCGATTGGTATTGTAGTCCTCTAGGCCGCATGCCTTGTTGAAATTATACTTGTGACCCAGATAGGCCAGGAACACGCGGAAGTCATGTTTTGGAACGGGCCAGTACTCGATGCTGCCCAGATAACCAATGGACTTGCGATAATTGTGCAGGTCGTCAATTTTGGCAACGCTAGTCGTCTCGTAAGTGCCCTTGAGCATCAGGTTCCATTTGGGGGCAAACTGCCAGTTCATCTTGGCGATGAAGGTGTGGCTATGCACCTTGCCCAGATGGGTGGAACCCGGTGCAATCTTGTCCTGCAGGTCGGTCGTGGCAAAGTGGAGGCGGTCCACATCGTCCCATTCGCCGAAGTAGTCGAAATACAGCTGGTAATTAGGCAAGTTTAGCTGTTGACCCAGTGTAATCATGCGCGAGTACTTGTGCTTAGCCTGAGTCTGGATACCCCACGCCCAGCGGGTCTGCAACTGGTTCTTCAGTAAGTTGCCGTTCCAGTTAATGATATAGGTGAATGGGGCTCGGCTGCGGCTCAGTTTCTCGGGGCGCTGAAGGTCGCTGGTGACAATCTGCGGGTCTTCGCCTAATTCCTCGGTAAACGAGCCGTTATAGCTGTTGGTTATCTGAAAAGCGATTTCCTGGCTGGGCACGGGGCGGTAGCTCACCATCGCACCGGTCATGAAGATGTCCATCATTTCAACCATGTCGCTGTAACGGTAGATTTCCATGGGGTTCTGGTCGTACTCGAATCCACCCCAAATCTGGCAGAGCTTGCCGGCGGCAATATCCACCTTGCTGCTGGGACGATAGCCCACCATCATGATGTCGGTTGCTTTGGCGAGATAGTCTAGGCCTTTTGCCTCCTGGCTTTTGTTTAGACAGTGACGAATGCGGTAGTACACCTTGGGCGTGATGTCGCCCTTGATGTCCAGGCGCAGGTCACGGCAGATGAACCTCGAATCCCACTCGCCATGATTAGCGTCCTCGGCCATCAGGCTTGACGCGAAATTGATATGGAAGTTGAAAGCGTCGGTTTTCTTCTCCAGATTGAAGATGCGCTCGGCAAGCGATTCGGTGTCATCATTGTCATCACCACCCATGCGGGTATTATTGCCTTGTGCCATGGCATTGATTCCCAATAGTGTAGCACACAAGAAGAGTAGCAGCGTTTTTCTTGTCATTATAGTTTTCGTGATATGGTTTTTAAAATTGGCTGCAAAATTACTGTAAAAGTATGCTTCCACCAAAGAAAACCCCCTTGTTTTGAGTTCAAGGTTTCACGTGGGCATAGACGATGCGCTGGCGTTTCCAGGTATAAGTGATGTGCAAGGTGCTGTCACGGGGGTCGACGACGACGGCAGGGTAAGAAAACTCGCTTCCGGGCTCATGGTCAAGGGTGACGAGCTTGTTCCAATAGATGCCGTCCATGCTTGTTGCTACATCAAGCGGTGTGCGAGGGTCACGGTAGTCTCCCAACTCTGATTGTACAGGATTATAGACGAGCGCATGCAGGGTGGGGGTGACGGTAACGGCATCGGTACCAGAACAGTTGTTGGGCACGTTGGTCAGTTCCACGCGACTCCAGCTCTCTCCATTGTCATGGGAATAAGATGTGGCGAGTTTGCCGTTCTGGGTGCGGCACAACACTTGCAGCGTTCCGTCGGCAAGCCTGATGATGGACGGCTGGATGGCGCCGATAGGCGTGACCTTTCCAGGCTCTTGCAACGACGGGGCCAGCTCTGCCTCAATGTCGGAAGTCTTGTGCCAACGATGGGTGTCAAGGTCGTATGTTTCAAAATGGATTTTCCAACCGTCACTCTCAGTGCTGGAGGGACACAGGAGGCGGTTGCCGATGAGTTCAGGTTTGTTCTTGATGGGCCCCAGGAAGCCGTCAGGCAGCGGTTCGCGTGGGCTCCAGGTAACGCCGTTGTCACTGGAACGGGTCTGCCATCCGCTCCAGTCTGCCACACAGGAGCCGATCTTGAAGAATAGCCACAGCTCGCCGTCCGGCATTTGGTACAGCACGGGATTGTAGCATGCCTTGCGCAGGGTGTCGTTGATGACACCGTCCGCAGCCATCACCGGTTCGGTCCAGTGGTCACTGCCTGTTGTCTTGCGGCAAACCCAGATGCACACATCAGGGCTTCCCTCATAGGAACCGCCAAAGAATGCCGTCACCAGGTCGCCGTTCTGCAGGCACGCGATGGTCGAGGCATGACACGATGGGAATGAATGAGGTTCGTATACAAACTCCTTGCAGAGGATTTGGGCTTCAACGCATCCTCCTATTCCCAGTAGAAGTCCCAATAGTATCAGCTTGATTTTACTCATACGGCAAAAGTACTATATTTTTCAAAAAAAATGAGTAATTTTGTGGATTGAAACGATAATAATCAAATTGTAATCATGCCTAACAACAGCAGAGAGAAGAAATTGGAGGCCTTTGGACGACTGCTCGATATTTTGGACGAGCTGCGCGTGAAGTGCCCCTGGGACCGCAAGCAAACCAACGAGAGCCTGCGCCCCAACACGATTGAGGAAACCATGGAACTTGCCGACGCCATCATGGGCGAGGACGACGATAAAATCCGTAAGGAATTGGGCGATGTGCTGCTTCACATTGTCTTTTATGCCAAGATCGGCGATGAGAAGGGCAAATTCGATATCGCTGATGTGTGCGACGCTCTGTGCGAGAAACTCATCTACCGTCATCCACACGTCTTTGGCGACGAGAAGGCCGACACTGCCGCTCAAGTGCTCAAGAATTGGGAACTGATCAAGATGAGTGAGAAAGACGGTAATAAGATGGTACTTAGCGGTGTGCCGCGCAGTCTGCCTTCACTCATCAAGGCAGAGCGCGTCCAGGAGAAGGCCGCTAATGTCGGTTTCGATTGGCAGAATCGCGAGGATGTGTGGGACAAGGTCAAGGAAGAACTCAATGAGGTTGAGGCTGAGCTACGTGGAAACGATATGGCCGATCGCGAGAAGGAATTCGGCGACCTGTTTTTCTCGCTGGTCAATGCTGCACGCCTCTATGGCGTGAGGCCCGACAACGCATTGGAGCGCACCAACCGCAAATTCATTGCCCGCTTTAACTACATTGAGCAGAAAGCCAACGAGCAAGGCCGCCACGTCAATGAACTGACCCTAGCCGAGATGGACGAGCTTTGGAACGAGGCTAAAGCACAGCACCTTGGCGAATAAAAATTAAATAATCACTTTAATTTTATACAAATAACAAACTAGCAACCAAATAACTGTTAACTCTTAACTATTAACTAGATGAAAGTCTGTGTAACTGAGAAACCCAGCGTGGCGCGCGATATTGCCCGATTGCTTGGTGCCAACGACAGGCACGAAGGCTACTTTGAGGGCAATGGCTATCAGGTCACATGGACTTTCGGACACCTGTGCGAGCTTAAGGAGCCTAACGACTATACTGACCAGTGGAAATGGTGGAGTCTAGGGCAACTACCTATGATACCGCAACGATTTGGTATTAAGCTAAAAGACGATAAAGGTGTCGAGCAACAGTTTAAGGTTATCCAGAGTTTGATATCAACAGCCGATGAAGTGATTAACTGCGGTGATGCGGGTCAGGAGGGCGAACTCATCCAGCGCTGGGTTTATCAAAAGGCCCAGTGTGGCAAGCCTGTCAAACGCCTGTGGATATCGTCCTTGACCGATGAGAGTATTCGCAAGGGTTTCGACCAGTTAAGGGATGCTAAAGACTTTGATAATCTGTACTTTGCTGGCTTATCGCGTGCGATAGGTGACTGGATCTTGGGTATGAACGCCACCCGCTTGTACACATTAAAATATTCTCGATCGCGCGACGTGCTATCGGTGGGTAGGGTGCAGACGCCAACGCTAGCTATGATTGTAGTACGCCAACGCGAAATCGATAATTTTGTCCCTGAGAACTACTGGGAACTCAAGACCAAATACCGTAGTGTGACGTTCAACAGTACCCGAGGGCGTTTTAAAACCGAGGGCGAGGCCAACGATATCGTTGAGAAAATAAAGCAGTTGCCGCTCACGGTCACTTCGGTCGAGACCAAGAAAGGACGTGAGGCGCCGCCACGTTTGTTTGACCTCACTAGCCTTCAGGTAGAGTGCAATAAAAAGTTCGGTATGTCGGCTGACGATGCTCTCAAGACCATCCAGTCGCTATATGAGAAAAAGGCGACAACCTATCCTCGTGTTGACACGATCTACCTGAGCGACGACATTTATCCTCAAGTGCCTGGGATCATGCAGGCGATGGTGCCGTATGCTAACCTGACCGCTCCTGTTCTGGCGCTCAGTAAGTTACCCAAGAGCAAAAAGGTGTTTGACAATAGCAAGGTGACCGACCACCATGCGATTATCCCTACCAATGTAAACCCTGCCACCGTAGCTATGACACCTGAGGAGAAGCGGGTATATCACCTTATTGCTGTCCGTTTTATCGCTGCGTTTTATCCTGACTGTGAGTTTAATACAACCACTGTGATGGCCGAGGTGGGGGAATATGGTTTCAAGGCGACAGGAAAGGAAATCCTTAAGGCTGGATGGCGGGAACTATACAATAAACCCGGTGATAAGAGCGAGGATGACGAGAAGCAAAAGGCTGATGACGAGGATAATGGCGTAATGCCGCATTTCGAGAAAGGCGAAAGCGGCCCCCACGAGCCGTCAGTGCTTAAACGCACCACTCAACCGCCCAAGCCTTACACCGAGGGTACCCTGCTGCGCGCAATGGAGACGGCCGGCAAGACCGTTGATGATGAAGAGTTGCGAGACGCGATGAAGGAAAACGGCATCGGCCGTCCATCAACCCGTGCAGCCATTATCGAGACGCTGTTCAAGCGTCGCTATATCCGCAAGGAGCGCAAGAGTTTGGCACCAACCCAAGCAGGCATTCAGCTTATTGACACAATACATGAACCTTTGCTTAAAAGCGCCGCACTTACAGGTCTATGGGAAAAGAAATTAAGAATGATAGAACGTGGTGAGTTCAGTGCCTCGCAATTCATCGATGAACTTAAGCAGATGATTGGTGAAATTGTTCTTAATGTGCTGCGTGACAACAGCAGTGGCAGCATTGCGATAGAGCAAGGAAAGCCCGTTAAGCCTAAATCTCCAACAGATAAAGAGAGCAAAGGTCCCAAGAAACAGCGTAAACGCCTGAATAGTATTGAAGAAATACCTTGTCCTGTGTGCGGAAAAGGGCACCTTGTTAAGGGGCGAACCGCATTTGGCTGCAGCGACTTTAAGAATGGTTGCCACACTGTGCTGCCTTTTACCGAGTATCCTGCAGATTCGACTCCGGCACGCCTGGTGAAGCTTGTCAAGAAGAACTTTAATACAAAAGAATGATAGAATCATGAATGATGTAATTCAATATGTACTTGCTGGCGTGATCGTACTGGCTGCCGTACTGGCTGCACTGAGGTCGGTGATCCGCTCCATCAGGGGTAAGAAATCGTCGCTAACTGCTTGTGCCAGTTGTAAATCGAGGGATTGCTGCCAACGCCCCGAGAAAAATTCAGTAAAAAAATGTGCCGATAAAGTTGCACAGGTCAAAAAACTGCAGTAATTTTGCACCGCTAATCACGAAAGGTCGCTTGGATGAGTGGTTTAGTCACCGGTCTGCAAAACCGGGCACAGCGGTTCGAGTCCGCTAGCGACCTCATAGATTTTTACTAACTGTCTGATTTATAGGCGGTTAGTTTTGTTTTATAAATGCCTATATTACGAAAAGTTGCACAAATTTTGCACTTTATTTGTCTATGTGCCATTTTTGAACCTTGAAAGCCTTTCCAGGAGTGACCGCCCAGTAGACACAAACCGCTTGCGGTCGGATGGATGGAGAAAAATAGTTACACTACACTTTACACTTTACGCTTTACACCAATTAAGTAGCTGATATTCAACCGAAATAGTGAAAAAGTGCGTAAAGTGGAGGCAAATAGCCACTCTTAGACCAGCGCGACCGATGGAGTAGAACCAGGGAGAAACGAAAGGCCAGCCCCGGACCACTCCCGAAGCCAGCCAAAGCCATGTTGCGCCACAAAGATACACCGATTTCCACAACCGCAAGCACAAAACGAATAAATATTACCTCAATTTTCAACGGAAACGGCCTTTTACGGGCTTTTCTCCACGAAAACGACTAACTATATAGCCGGAGACCTAGACGCGCTCACAACGCAGGAAATGAAGCACCCCCGCCCCCCCCCTGGCAAAGCCGCAAATATGCAGTAGTCACCCATCGCAAAAATTTTTTCCTCGATTTTTTCCTCAAAATATCACAATTTTATACAAATTATCGTATAATTATACAAAATAGCACTATCTTTGCCGAAGTAAACCGTTTTAATAAGTTTTCAGTATGACCAACGAGCAAAACAGCGAGCAGACATTTAGAGGCTTGAAGAGTGCCGCCGCTTTCGCGCGCGTCAGCGTTGCGACCGTCCGCAAGTGGATGGCATCGGGTAGGCTGAAATACAGCCGCCCAAGTGGTAACATTATCATTTTCACAAAAGAACAACTAGAAACCGCGTTATATGGAACAGTCACCGAATGAACAACAACTGACCGAGGCCGAAATGAAAGAGGCCAAGCAGAGGCGCGACGCGCTTAAACGTGAACTCCAGGCGCGCGGCGAGCTGCCAAAGGACACCAGCGACGAAGAACTTGAAAAAAGCAAACGATCATGGCAAAACATTTGAGACCAACAAGGCTAGACGAGAAGAAGCGCGACGAGCTTCTTAAAGAGGTGGAGAAAGACTGCCAGCGGCTTAACGATGCAGTCGCGGCACTTGCAGCACCTGCAATCGGCATCACGGTTAATGATGCGGAGACGCTGCAAAAGGTCTCAAAGGATTGGTTAAAACAATACCTCACGGATAACTACAAGCGTTTCGTTGCGACATCGGGCTTTGTCCCGTCAGCGACGCGGCAAAGGGTTTTGGAAGAGTACAACCAAGCCGGAGCAGCCGCCGAGCCTTACGTTATCACGATCGAGGCGATAATGAAACAGCGCAACGCCTTTCCGGTCAAGCAGGACAGCAAAGGCAAATTTTGGTTTGACGAGAAGACCGTCAAGGCATGGGCGAACGAACAGGCCACACGGCACTTTACCGAGGACGAGCAGCGTTATTACACGCTGTTGGGTGAAGTCGTCGAGGTGCTGAACAAGGTAGCAGAATTTGAGCGCGCCAAACGGATGAAGCCTTTTGCGATTCACGGCCAATTGTATTGGTATCAGGACGGGACGAAGCATGGCGGAACGACACGCCACTTGTTGCGGGACTACCTTTGCAAACGTAACGAGCAGGGGCAAATCGTCGGCGACATGGAACTAACGGCCGAAAGATACATCAATCTGATAGATCGCGAAGGATTGTTCCCGGCAAAATAGCGGGTATTCGCTTATTTTCTTTATCTTCATTGCTTTTTTTCGGTTGGGCTGTTCCGATAGTCCAGCCGATTTTATTAACGTAGTTAATAAGTTTTTTTGAGTACCTGGGAGAATGGCGAAAAGGCGGTGAAAGAGGTAACTACAAGCATAGAAAATGAATAATTATTTTGTTGTATGGCGACGCAAAAGGCTGATTTATAGCGATTTTCTTGTATATTATTACTTTTATAACCTGCTGATATTCAAAAATGTAAATAACTTATAACTACTTTATATGCAAATTATTTGGACTTTTATCGACACGGTTGTACTTTTGCATCATCGAATATTTATAAATAATGTTTTTATTTTATGAATCACAATGATAATTTATTGGGTTTAGTGCCTAAATCAGATGTAAAATTGTCGCTTGGCGTATGTGATCGCACGTTGGCACGCTGGGCGAAAACGGGCTACTTGCCCCGTGTCCGTGTGGGGAAAGGTATTTACTACCGCGTAAGTGACTTAAAGAAACTGACGAAAGGAGGCGAAAAATGAACCGCGACGACATTCTAAAGATTACGGCCTTGAACTTGGCCGACAAGTCACAGCAGCAAATTTGGATGGATGCTTTGGAAACGCTTGGCAATGAAGCGGCCGAAGCGATTAACGCCGGAGACCTTGAACGGGCAAACGTGAAACTTGACACGGCCGACCAGATAATTGTATTTCCGAAGCAGTACCCAGCATTTAAAAACGCCGTGCAGCGGCTCGGAAAGTTGTGGTCGTTCCTTTGTGAAGCCGAGGCACTTTTTAACCGCTTCAATGAGATTGCCGCTAATTACGCAATCGCCGTAGATCCAGCGGCCGAGTTAAACAACGAAAACACCGAAGACAATGAGCAGTAACCACATCAACCACGGAGTAATTTACCAAGTGCAAGGCGAAGAGCTGGAGCGACTTATTACCCGCGCTGTAACTAACGCAATGGAGCGTTACACGGCTAACGTTACGCCCGTCCCCGCCGTGAACGGTGGCGACCTTATGACAGCCGCCGAGGTGTGCGAACACTTGCACGTAACGGCCGCAACGCTTCACAATTGGGACAAGAAGCGGTATTTACAAAAGGTCAAAGTCGGCCGTCGTGTTCTCTATCATCGTAGCGATGTAGAAGCACTTGCAGCCCAGACCAAGAAACAATAAACAGACTAACAGCGATGGCAGAGAAACAAAAAAGCCCCGCCGGGGGAGCGGGGCGAGATGTCTTTAATACAAGCGGCGAAATTAAGAACACCGCAAAGATAGTGCAAAGTGCTGACACTAACAAATTTAGCGGCCATAATATTCAAAGCACACATATTGAAGGCTTTGCCGAGGCAATCAGCGGCAATTCAAGCGACGAGGAACAGCAACGGCAATGGGACGCGATGGCCGACGAGTTCTTTAGCGACGAGGACACCGCCGACAATTCGGCAAGCCCGGCGAATTTCGGTGGCACTCTCGACGCGTTCCCGGCTGACTATATGCCCGATGATCTAAAGGGCGTTGTCGATGCTGTTTGCAAGAACCGCAACGCAGACCCCGCCGGGGCTTGGGCTTCGCTGTTTGCGGTTGCGGGCGCGTCTCTTGGTAAATCTTGCCTCGGACACTTTGGCAATGATACGGATTGGCCGGCGTTGTGGTGGGTGCTTAATGGTGGCCCAGGTACTAACAAATCGCCGATAACAAAATTTTTCTCTAGTCCTTTGCGCCATTATGAGCGCGAAGCGTACGACCGTTATTGCGCTGATTATGCCCAATGGTCAAGTATGCCCAAAAAAGAACGGGGCGACGAGCCGAGGTTAAAATCACTTATCGCCGACGGTATCACGGACGAGCAGTTTTTTGCAAAGTGTTACATCAATGGCGGTGCAATCTTTTGGGCGCGTGACGAGTTCGACGGACTAATTGGCGGGCTTGGCCAATACAACAAGACTAGCAGCCCGGCCGAGGCCAATTTAAAAACGATGTACTCACAAGAAGACGTATCGCGTGAAACGGTGGGCGGTTGCCCGATGCTTATACCGTCACCCGCCGTTACCATCCTAACCACAACGCAGCCCGATATGCTGGCCAGGATCATGCGTAAGTATATAGACCGCGGCGACGGTTTCTTTGATAGGTTTCTATTTGTCCCGATGGAGACACAGCCGCCGACGATGGAAGAGCCGCCAATTACCGAAGAAGTTAGACGGTTGTGGCAGTCTTATGTAGATAGGCTGCAGCATAACCAGCTAGCGCACATTTACGAAGACGACGCGGCAAAGGCCGTGAGGCTAGAGGCTAGACACAAATGGCAAGTTCAGTGCGCTACATACGAAGCGATGGCGAGACAAGAAGACGACACGCTGTTATATCGCGTTGCGTCGCTCTACCCGAAAGCACACTACACGCTTTGCCGCCTTGCGGTGGTAGTCGCTAGGCTTAGGAATGAAAACAGCATCACAGCCGCGACAATGCGCTATTGTGTGCGCTTGACGTTGTATTTGTTACACCAGCAAGTAAAGACGCTTTACAGCATAGCGGACGCGCATAGAAAGCCGCTAATCGCTAAAAAGGACGTTGCGCGATGGCTTGTTGATAACACCGACTACAAAAAGGCCGATATTGGGCGGTTTTTGTACCCTGATAGCGATAACCCGCGCCAGGCATTAAATTACCTGCTTAATAGCTAGACTTTACGCGGTTTCATATTTAATTGACTGATAAACAATAAATTAACGTGCGTAAAGTGTAAAGTGTAAAGTGGAGTATAACGAAAAAAATATAGGCATAGATACAGCAAGCCCCCGCAGTTGATTGCAGGGGCTTGTTTATAGTCGTTGTCACCATCCGCGCTCCTTTTTGATTTTCTCATACTTGCGGTCATCCCACCAACATTTAACGAAAAAGCCTATAACGTAGAGGACAACGCCAATACCGACCATCGCCCAGCCGTACCAACCCAGGAACGAGACGAACAAAGCAAGCCAAAGAAAAGACGCGATTTTTGCCATGATGCAGTTACTTGTTTGAGTTTACTATCAACCTGCAAATATCATGCCGATAATTGAGCCTCGCGTTTTGCGAGTTCTCGAATGTCGTTCATTAAAACCAAATACTGGTTTAATAACCGCTCGATCTCTATTATTTCGTGGCGGTCTAGCGGGTTGCTATAGACCTCCGGCAAACCCCGCGTGAGGGCTGCAAATACGTCTGCCATCGATTCACGTTCACCGTTGAAATAATCATCGTCGAGGACGCTTTCCCCGAAGGCCTCATTTAACTGATTGCTAATTGTTGTCATAATAGTTAGTTTTTAATTGTTAATAAAATGTAAGTTAATTATTTGTATCTAGTAATCTAAAGTAATTATTTAACATTCTTTCCCTGCCTTGCTCCGGATCTTCTTTAATGTACTTAAAAAACATCGCTTCGCTAGTGTGCCCCGTTATCGACATGAGCAAAGGGAGTGGAACGTCACGGCGAAAGCCGTTAGTTGCAAAAGACCGCCTACCCGTGTGGCTTGTAACGCACTCATAGAACGGCTTAACGGCTGTCTGCTTCTCGGCGTTGATAGTGCGCTCCAATTCCACATCATCGGCAAAGCCTGCAGCCTTGCCCGCGTCAGTCAGCGCAACGGCCTTGCACGCATCTTTAATGAAGTCGTTAAATTTTTGGTTGCTGATCGGGGCGGGCGGGTTGTCGTCGTACTTGGTTAATACCTGCTCCAATTCGGGAACGATGGGAACAAAAACAACGGCTTCGGTCTTAGTTTGCCTTACCTTGAAATAACGGTGCTTCCCGTCTTGGGTGGCGTGTATGTTCTTGGCTGTTAGTTGCTCTAGGTCGCTGTATCTTTGCCCGGACCACGCCAATATAAGAAACAAGTCGCGCACACGTTCAAGGCTACCCGTGAACGGATGAGCCGCAAGCACTTGTAACTGCTCCTCGTTGAGAAAGACGTTATTAACATCTTCTTTAAGGACTTTACACTTGCCACGCTCCACAAGTTCACACGCGGCGCGCTGGGCGTGTGGTATGCGCTTATTTAATATCGTCTTTAAGCACTTTATTTCCTTTCCTACACTGTTTTTGTTCATTCCCTGGGAGTAAAGAAAAGCTACAAATCTATCGTACCACAAGCCCGTTAATTCGTCGGTCTCATAGTCTTTGCGTTTCTCGCTCTGGGCGAACTTGGTTAGATAGTTCAACACTTGGCGGTAGGTCTTAACCGTTCCCGTCTTTAGCCTTACGCCATCGTTTAAGACTTTGCCCTGCTCGGCATCCTCCACGAAAGCGGTAACAATCTCCATGAGTGTTAGAGGCTTCTCTACCTTTGGCGCGAACTTGGCCGGATGCAGGTAGCTATCTACCACGTTATCGAGCCATGATTTTGTTATTTCGTCCTCGCTTGTGGCTGCTGCTTGTGCCAGCACATGAGACGATAAGCCGCTAAGTGTGGAGTTAATGTTTATTATTTCCTCCTTTTCCCAGGGTTTAATAAATTTGCGTGAAAGGTCGTTGCATTGCTTGGCCTCGCTCCAATAGTCACGGAACACTAGAACGCCTTGCACTTTGGTTTGAACCCTCAAACGGTTATGCACGGTTAATTTTATCGCCACTTCGGGACGATCGCCGCCGCGCTTGCCAATGATGTAGTTAATACTAGCCATGATAATTCAGTTATTAGTGTTTCTATTACTCTGCAAAGTTACAAAAAGTTTTTCAATTATTGCACAAAAGTTGCACAATTTTTTGATGTAGTTTTAATTTATTTTATCTTATTTGATTGATAGAGCATTGAAACACAATAAAGTAATAACAAAATTATAGTGATTGAGAAAAAAAGAAATATAATATTTTGAAGTCCGCTAGCGACCTCCAAGATTTCAATGCTAACTAGCCATAAAACAGCTGGTTAGCATTTCTTTTATGTCTATACCTTGTTGTTTCGGGTCCGGACGTTGTCAAATCCTAATTATCGTGGTCAAGTGGAGAACGCACTTCTGTTTCCAGGTAAGATTCTTAGTGATAAGAGGAGATGTTTAGAATCGACCCCGTTAAAAATCTATAATAACGTTTAAATTGATTAAATATATACTGTTTATCCTTGCCTGAATTACGGCTTTGTTGTAAATTTGTGGTCGATAAATTGGGATTTAATGGTCACTGGTGGCATCCCACTGGGGCGGCTTTTTAAAAATCGGTGACTTAATTTACTGAATTCCAATTCGATATATACCATATCTCCACTAGCTCATTGCTTTGCGGTAATGAGCCCCTGTCATTGCATATTAACAAAAACAAACATAATGATAAGTAAATGGAATTACTTACCTCTAACATCCGACGAACGCATTGCCCAAGAGCAGCTGGCGGCCCAGTTCCCCAACTGCCCCGCCATCGCTCGGCTGTTGGTGCTCAGGGGCTTGAAGACCGCGGACGAAGTCCACGACTTCCTCTACCCGTCACTCCAGCAGCTGCACGATCCGTTCTTGATGAAGAACATGGACAAGGCAGTGGCAAGACTCAATCAGGCGTTAGGGGCAAAAGAGAAGATCATGGTGTATGGCGACTACGATGTGGATGGTACCACAGCAGTAGCGCTCGTCTATAAGTATCTTCAAAACATTTACTCCAATCTGGTATACTATATCCCGACTCGTGATGACGACGGTTATGGTATCTCGATGCAGAGCATCGACTATGCCGAATCGATTGGAGTTAGTCTGGTTATTGTGCTCGACTGCGGTATCAAGGCAGTTGACGAGATTGCCTATGCCAAGGAGAAGGGCATAGAGTTCATCGTGTGTGACCATCATGTCCCTGATGATGTCCTCCCGGATGCTGCGGCAATCCTCAACCCCAAGCTCGTTGACGACACCTATCCCTACAAGGGGCTTTCGGGCTGCGGTGTGGGATTTAAGTTCATGCAGGCGTTCTCTAAAAGCAACGGCTTGGGAACGATGTACAACCTCGAGGCCATGCTTGACCTCGTGGCTGTGAGCATCGCTGCCGACATTGTGCCGCTCACGGGCGAGAACCGCGTGATGATGTTCTATGGCCTCAGGAGGTTGAACAACAACCCAAATGTGGGCCTGCGTAGCATCATTCGCACCTGTGGACTGAATCGTCATGATTTGACCATCAACGATATTATCTTCAAGATCGGCCCTCGAATCAATGCGTCTGGTCGTATGGAGTCTGGACAGGAGTCAGTTGCACTGCTCGTGTCCCGCAACATGCAAACCGCGATGGAGATTTCCAAGCGCATCGACCAGTATAACAGTGACCGCAAGGAACTTGACAGTCAAGTCACTGTCGAGGCCAACGAGATTATCGAGAGTCATGCCCAGGTGCTTGACGGCAAGAAACCTATCGTCATTTATGACCGTAACTGGCACAAGGGCGTAATTGGCATTGTGGCAGCACGCCTCGCCGAGCTTTATTTCCGTCCCTCGGTTGTCCTCACTTACTATGCCGATGGCGTGGCCACTGGCTCATCGCGTTCAGTTCGTGGATTTGATGTCTATACGGCTATCAAGTCCTGCCGAGACCTGCTCGAGACCTTTGGCGGTCACACCAATGCGGTGGGATTGTCGATCAAGGAAGAGAACATACCGGAATTCCGTCGCCGTTTGACCGAATATGTCGAGCAGCACATCCACGATGAGCAGGTGACGCCTGCTATGGATATCGACTGCGAAATCAAGTTCAGTGACATCAATGGCGCCTTATTGCGTTACCTGCGCATGCTCAATCCCTATGGACCCGGTAACAGCAAGCCGCTGTTTGTCACGCGCAAGGTGTATGACGTTGGTACGAGCAAAGTGGTCGGCAAGAAATCAGAGCACATCAAACTAGACCTCAAGGACGAGGAAGGAAACACGATTAATAACGCCATCGCATTTGGTATGGCGGGTTTCAACGATGCGCTCAAGGCTGGCAAACCCATTGACATCTGCTATACGATCGAGGAGACCAGGCATCGCACGAGCACTTCGGTGCAACTCATGGTTAAGGCAATAAAACTCCACGACGATGCCGAGTCAGCCCAAGCCAATCCTTGATATCCTAAAGAAATATTGGGGCTATGATGCATTCAGGCCTTTGCAGCAAGACATCATTGAGTCGGTGCTTGCTGGACGTGACACGCTTGGGCTGATGCCCACAGGCGGTGGCAAGTCTATCACTTTTCAGGTTCCCACGATGGCCATCGATGGCATGGCTCTCGTGATTACGCCCATTATCTCACTGATGAAGGATCAGGTGGACCGCTTGCGCGCGCTGCGCATCAAGGCGACCTACCTTTATGCCGGTCTATCACGGGGCGAGGTGAAGCGCACCTACGAGAAATGTCTCTATGGCAACTGCAAGTTCCTGTATGTGTCGCCCGAACGTCTGCAGTCGCGCTCTTTCTTGGATCACCTGCGCCAAATGCGTGTTTCTCTCATCGTCGTTGATGAGGCCCACTGTATTTCACAATGGGGTTATGATTTCCGTCCCTCCTTCCTTCACATCGTACAAGTACGCAAACTCTTCCCCTCGGTCCCTGTGCTGGCTTTGACGGCAACCGCCACACCCGTCGTGGTCGAGGATATTCAGCGATGCTTGGGTTTCAAGGCGCCCAATGTGTTCTCGATGAGCTTTGCCCGCAGCAATCTGTCCTATGTCGTGCGGCCCACCGAAGAGAAGGTCACTGAACTTATCCACATCTTGCGTTCAGTACCAGGCACAGCTATTGTATATGTGCGTTCGCGCAAACGATCAAAGCAGATTTCTGACGAACTCAACCGGGCGGGTATCAATGCCGATTATTATCATGCTGGTCTCTATGTTGAGGACAAGGAAGACAAGCAGAACAAGTGGATGGACAACGAGTGCCGGGTTATGGTAGCAACTAACGCTTTCGGCATGGGCATAGACAAGCCAGACGTCCGTTTGGTGGTGCATGTCGATGTGCCTAACTCGTTGGAGGAATACTACCAGGAGGCGGGCAGGGCAGGACGTGACGGCAAGCGCTCCTATGCCGTAATGCTGGTTAAGCACACCGACCAGAGCGTGCTGCGGCGGCATATTACCGAGGCTTTCCCCGACAAAGACTTTATCCGCACCGTCTATCAGCGCGTGGGCGATTTTCTGGGCGTCAGTTTGGGCGAGGGATTCCAACAGATGTTTGACTTCAACTTTAACTTGTTTTGCCGCACTTATGACTTGCCGGTGCTGCCTACCCACAATGCCCTTAGAATCCTTACCCAAGCCGGATATATTGAGTTCGTAGAGGAAATCGAGACCCAATCCCGAGTGATGATTTTTGCCAAGAAAGAGGACCTCTACGAGTTGGATACCACAACTCCAGGAGCCGACCAGGTGCTGCAAGCCATCCTCAGGCTTTATACGGGATTATTTGCCGACTATGTATTCATTAACGAGGATGTAATTGCCTTTAGGACAGGCCTTGACCAGGAAACCATCTATAATGCCCTTTTGGAATTCACTCGGATGCACATCCTGCACTATGTGCCCCGCAAACGCACACCTTATATAATATACAACACTTCCCGTGAAGAGCCCCAGCACGTGCTGATTCCTAAAGTGGTGTATGAAGACCTGAGGGAGCGCATGACCCATCGTGTGGAGTCAATCATCAACTATGCCTATAGCGATACTGGTTGTCGGGAGCGGATGTTACTGGGTTATTTCGGCGAACGGGCCGATGAGGACTGTGGCCATTGTGACCTGTGTATTGACAAGCGCAAGCGTGAAGACCACCTGCCCGCAGACGTGCAACAGGGCATACTCTACATGGCGGGTTTGCGCCCTCGCCGCATTGATGAATTCCTGAATACATTGTCATTTCCTCGTGACGAGATCATTAACATGCTCTCGTTCCTTGTCGATGAAGGCTTTGTGGAACATCTCGACGACGACACTTACCGCACCATAAAGTAGCTTTCTTCTTGCTTTTTATGAGGAAATGTGACCCTCATAATGAGTCTTTTTGAGGACTTCTCAAAAATACCAACCTCTCGTTGCCCTATATTCACAAAATAAGTTGTACTTTTGCCGCCGTTTTAGGAAACTAAAGTACTGTGAACTGTTTAATCCTTTTTATTCAGAAATGGCAGAAAAAGCAGAAAAAGCAAAAGTCCAGTTCCGACAGAGCATCGTCGTCCGTTTTTCAGGCGATAGCGGCGATGGCATGCAGTTGGCTGGCAACATTTTCTCTAATGTGAGTGCTGGTCTAGGCGACCGCATCTCAACATTCCCCGATTATCCCGCTGAGGTACGTGCACCCCAGGGCTCACTGGGTGGCGTGTCGGGTTTCCAGGTACACATCGGTCATGGCGTTCACACGCCTGGTGACGAGTGTGATGTGTTGGTGGCGATGAATCCCGCTGCCCTCAAGATGAACGCTCAGTTCTTGCGCAAGGGCGGTGCCGCTATTGTGGACATCGACACCTTTACCCAAGCTGGTCTTGACAAGGCGTTGTACACCACCGACGATCCTTATGAGGAATTAAATCTCAAAGCCCAGGTTATTGAGGCTCCCATTACCACGATGGTCAAGGAAGCGCTCAAGGACACCGGCATGGATCTGAAAGCCCAGCTCAAGTGCCGCAACATGTTTGCCTTGGGTCTTGTGTGCTGGCTGTTCAACCGCCCCATGGAGGCTCCGTTGAAGTTCTTGAAGGCCAAGTTTGCCGAGAAGCCCGAGGTCTATGCCGCCAATGAGTTGGTCATCAAGGGTGGTTACAACTATGGACACAACATCCATGCCACGGTATCGACTTACCGTATTCAGAGCGATGAGGTGCGTCCTGGCACTTATACCGACGTCAGTGGCAACAAGGCTACCGCTTGGGGCTTGATTATGGCCTCAGAGATGAGCGGACGTCCCTTGTTCCTAGGATCCTATCCTATTACCCCTGCAACCGACATCCTGCATGAACTGGCAAAGCGCCGCGATCTGGGTGTTAAGGCTATCCAGATGGAAGATGAGATCGGTGGCATTTGTTCGGCAATTGGTGCAGCCTTTGCCGGTCATCTGGCCGTGACAACGACTTCGGGTCCTGGTTTGGCGCTTAAGAGCGAGGCCCTGGGACTTGCTGTGATGGCCGAGTTACCTCTCGTCCTCGTTGACGTGCAGCGTGGTGGTCCTTCAACCGGACTGCCCACCAAGACCGAGCAGACCGACCTCAATCAGGCACTTTATGGCCGCAGTGGTGAGAGCCCCCTCGTGGTATTGGCTGCCGCTTCACCAACCGACTGTTTCAAGATGGCATTCCAGGCTGCCCGCATCGCTATCGAGCACATGACTCCGGTCATCTTGTTGACCGACGCGTTTATTGCCAATGGTTCATCAGCATGGCGCGTACCCGAGGAGGGTGAGTATCCCGCCATCAAGCCCAATTATGTTCCCGAGGCATTGAAGCTTACTTGGACACCGTTCATGCGCAACGCGCTGGGTATCCGCTACTGGGCAATCCCCGGCACTCCTGGCTTGGAGCACGTTGTTGGTGGACTGGAGAAGGACTATAACCTGGGCGTCCTCAGTAACGATCCCATCAACCATGCTCACATGGTTGAGACACGTCGCATGAAAATCGCTAATGTGGCCAACGATATCCCCGAGCTCAAGCTGAAGGGAGACTCGGGTGCCGACACGATTATCCTGGGATGGGGTAGTACTTACGGTCACATCCTGGATGCCGTTAACCGCTTGAACAACGAGGGCTTTAGGATTGCGATGACCCACATCCGCTACATCAACCCCTTGCCCAAGAATACCGCCGAATTGCTTAGCCGCTTCAAGACCGTGATTGTTGCCGAGCTCAATACCGGTCAATTGGCAAGCTACCTGCAGAGCAAGATACCTAATCTGAACATCTGCCACATCAACAAGGTGCAGGGACAACCTTTCCTGGTACAGGAGATTGTTGACGGAGTTAAAAACATCATGATGGAGGAGGAATTGTAATGGAAGAGAATAAGAACCAAGAAATGGCTTATAAGCCTTTGGATTACAAGAATAACCAACCCGTGCGTTGGTGTCCCGGATGTGGTGACCACGCCGTGCTCAATGTATTGCTCAAATCGATGGCTCATCTGGGCATTCCGCCCGAGAAGACCGCGGTGATTTCGGGTATCGGTTGCAGTTCGCGTCTGCCTTACTATACCAAGACCTACGCGTTCCACACCATCCACGGCCGTGGTGGCGCTGTGGCTACCGGTTTCAAGACCGCTAACCCCGATATGACCGTTTGGCAGGTGTCGGGTGATGGTGACTGCCTGGCTATTGGTGGTAACCACTTCATCCACGAGGTGCGTCGTAACATCGACGTAAATCTGTTGATGTTGAATAACCGTATCTACGGCTTGACTAAGGGACAGTTCTCACCCACGAGCGCACGCGGTTTCAAGTCAAAATCATCTCCCTACGGTACGGTTGAGGATCCCTTTGTGCCCGCTGAATTGACCTTCGGTGCACGTGGCACCTTCTTCGCCCGTAGCCTTGATGTAGCACTGGATATCAGCCAGGAAGTGATGATGGCTGCCGCTGAGCACAAGGGTTGTTCGGTCGTTGAGATTCTGCAGAACTGCATGATTTTCAACAATGGTATCCACAACTATATCACTGACCGTGAGTACCGTGCTGACCGCACTATCCACCTTGTGCATGGCGAGAAGATGATCTTTGGTAAGGACAATAACCGTGGACTCGTGCAGGATGGTTTCGGCCTCAAGGCGGTGACAATCGGTGAGGACGGCTACACTATCGATGATGTGCTCATCCACGATGCTCATTGCGAGAGCAACTTCCTGCATCAGATGCTGGCCAAGATGGACGGAACCGACCTTCCCGTGGCACTGGGTGTCATCCGCTCGGTTGAAGATTCCACCTATGAAGTCTCTGTTGCTGAGCAAGTCGAGGAAGCCAAGGCAAAGCATGGTTTCACCTGCCTGAAAGATGTGATCATGTCAGGTGATACTTGGCAAGTGGATTGATGATTAAAGAATCAGGGCATTAACAGTGCCCATGATGCTACCTAACAGTGCTCCGAGCCACACGATGGCGCGGAGCTCTTTTTTCATCACGTCGAGGATGATGGCTTCGGCTTCATCCATGTCCATCTCATTGATGCGTTGCTCGATGATGCCGCTGATGTCGATATCTTGCAGGATGCGCGGCAGGTGCTCGGTGATGATGACGCGATAGGCATTGAGGATGCCGCTCTTGATTTGCGCAACTTGTTCATCGTGGTTACTCACCAGTTGACTCATGGACATGTTCAACAGGTCGTCTGACTGCTTCACCACCAGGTCCTTAATCATCTGTTGCGAATTGGTCTGCAGGATTTCATTGATGTGTTTTGCAAGGATTTTCTCAATGGGTTGGGCAACGCCGGCTACCAGCTTATCGGCTCCGAACAGTCCAGCCACGCTGTTGCGTGTCTTCGCCAGCACATGTTCGGTGGCCATGTGGGCGATTTGCTCTCCCATGTTGCTGTCGGTCAATTTTGAAGACACCATCTTGACGATACCATCCGATACGTTATGGCGCATGGCGATGATATCCTCTTCGGTCAGGTAATGTCGGGCAAACTGCTCGATGGTCTCTTCATTGGCGCCCTGAGTTGTGACAAACTCGTCAATGGCATTATTCATCTTGGTGAGCATTTCGTCGCTCAACAAGCTCTTTTCCAGTACCTCGCGGTTCATCAGATTCTCGCTCACAGCTTTACCAATGGCTCCAGCAATGCGTGCTTTCTCCTTGGGGATGATACCAGGAGTGAACGGGATATGAATGCCCATGAAATATTTGGCGTGATGGGGTCTGAACAACATGCGTATGGCGATGTCGTTGGTGATATAGCCAATGACAGCTCCTACAAGGGGACCAACAAAGTATTGATACATGTCTTTACTATTTATTCCTAAAGCCTAAAACCTAAAACCTAACTACCTCAAATCCACCACTTCGGTGCCTGCGGGTACTTGTGATTTGTCAAAGGCGAAAGTGGATGCAGGCAGTGACTTGTGCTTATAACCAGTGATTTTGACCGTGTAAACCGATTTGTCTTTCATCTCGAAGCGTGCCGTGCGCAGCAGTGATGTCGTCTCGTCAAAAAAAAGCCACAGCGTCTTGATGTTATCCTTTTTCTTTGGTGTGAGCTTGATGACATAAGTCTTGGCGGTCTTGGCCTTAGCTTTCTTCATATTGAAGTTTGCTTTGAAGTGTTGGACTGCCGCCACGGGGTTGGTCATCCGCAAGTCCTCTAGTTCGGGTGTGGTGATATTCACCTCACTGGTGAGAGGTGACCATGACCACTGTGTCGTGCCGTCATACCAGCACTTGGCATCGGGCGAGAGAACACGGAATTTTTTACCCTGCATGGCGATGGTGCCGCTACTGGTGCCCTGGCTGGTAGTGATGCTGTAATTGGCGGTCACGCCACCGCTGGCGTTAATGGCCGCTACACACTTGTCGAGCATGGCCTGAGGCGTTTGTGCTCCCATAGCCAGTGTTGAAATAGCGACAAGAATGACTGTCAGTATTCTTTTCATTTCAAATTTCAATTAAGTCCAATTGATATAATATGCAAAAAGAGTGCCAGACTTGTCAGGTGGCACTCTAAGAATTCTTTTTTAAGAGAACAATTGGTCAATATCCATGGGGCTCACGAGCACCTGGCGCGGCTTACTGCCCTGAGCGGGACCAACGATACCGGCATGTTCCATCTGGTCCATTAGGCGCCCGGCGCGATTGTAACCGATCTCGTAGCGGCGCTGCAACGACGAGGTGCTGGCGGTATTGCCCATGACGATGAATCTGACGGCCTCCTCAAACAACGGGTCGCGGTCCTTGACATTGCCCACATTGGCATCGCTGCTACCGCCCTCATCCTTGCCGATGTACTCGGGCAGCATATAGGGTTCCTCATGACTGATGTCACGGTCGTTATCTTCCTGTTCCTTAATGAAGTCACAGATACGTACGATATCAGGTGTATCAACAAACGGGCACTGCAGGCGGGTCAACTCGCCATCGATCTGGAAGAGCATGTCACCACGGCCGATGAGCTGTTGGGCACCCGTTCGGTCAATGATGATTTGACTGTCAATACGCTGGGCAACGGCAAAGGCGATGCGGCCAGGGAAGTTACCCTTAATCAGACCTGTGATGACCTTGGATGACGGGCGTTGGGTGGCAATAATCATGTGGATACCCACGGCACGAGCCTTCTGGGCGATGCGAACCAACGGGGTCTCGACCTCCTTGCCAGCGGTCATGATCATGTCGCTGAACTCGTCGATAATACCCACGATATAAGGCATATAATGATATTTTTTCTCACCGTGCTCGTCACGAACCTCGCGCAACTCACGGCGCCACATCTCATTATAGTCAGCCACGTTACGCACCCTGACGTCCTCAAATACCCTATAACGGTCTTCCATCTCTTGGACAAGGCTGTTCAAGGTCTTGATAACGCGATCGGTATCGGTGATGATAGCTTTCTCTTCTCCTGGAGTTTTTGCAAAGTAGTACTTCTCCAGGTCGACATACACGCTAAACTCGACGCGCTTGGGGTCAACCAGGACGAACTTCAGTTCTGATGGGCCCTTCTTATAGAGCAATGACGTGATGATGGCGTTTAGACCGACCGATTTACCTTTACCGGTCGCACCAGCAACCAGCAGGTGAGGCATCTTGGTCAAGTCGGCGATAAACACCTCGTTGCTCACGGTGCAACCTAAGCACATAGGCAGTTTGGCGCGGCTCTCCTGGAAGGCCTTAGAACCCAAAACCTCGCGCATGGGTACCACTTGCGGGTCGCGGTTGGGCACCTCAATACCGATGGTCCCCTTGCCGGGCATGGGCGCGATGATGCGGATACCCAGGGCAGCAAGACTCAAGGCAATGTCGTCCTCCAAGCCGCGGATTTTGTTCACGCGCACACCGTCCTCTGGGACTATCTCAAACAGTGTCACCGTGGGACCCACGTGCACCATGATTTCCTTGATTTCGATGCCATATTTGCTCAGTGTGTCGCGAATGCGCTGCTTGTTCTCGTCTTGTTCCTGCTTGTCGACGCTGTTAGGATTCATGCGGATGTCCTGTAACAGGTCGAGGGTGGGGAAGCGGTAGTGGCGGTACTCGCCAGTGGGATCGTGAGGGTTGCTCACGTCGGTGCTGGCGGTAATCGGTTTAAGACGTGCGGTCTTGCCATTATCCGTGGTGTCGTTTTGGGCCACTTGGGATCTGTTTCTACGCACTCTGTTAGTGAACCCACGCTTTTCGACCGTTGGTTCAACGTCTGCATCAGATGTGTCAGTCACTCGTTGCTCACCACCCAGGAATGTGGATTCTCCAGGTTGGCTCACCACTTTTTCGGCTTCCTCCTTGCTGTGACTGCGTTTCTTCTCGATCTCATGCTGCAGTTGCTTGTATAATGCCGTAATGGTCTGGTAGGTAAGGAAAACCCATAGCATGAAGATAATGAGATTTACTGCTATCATGCCATATAAACCCACAAGCCCCAGCAACCATTTGTTAGCGTAAAAACCGAAATAGCCACCCAATGGGAAGAAAGTGATAGGTTTAATGAAATAGGTCGCAGCTCCAACTATCATCGAAAAAGTAAAAATGCTGAACAGGCACACAAAAGTATAGGAGAAGAAATGTATCTTCTTGCCCTTGCGGACAAACCTCATACCTAGCGTGAGCAACCAGATGACGATAATGAATGCTGCCACACCCACACCACTGGAGATGAAGAAATCACTCAACGACGCTCCGACAGCAGCTCCTGCATTGCGGATCTGGTCGGGCACTTGGGCGTTCTCGATCATCGAGTAGTTAGTGATGCGGTTCTGGTCGCTCATTCCAGCCGATAGGAAGAAGGACAGGAACGAGATGAGCAGGTATATTCCCGCCATCAGCAGGATGATACCTGTCGCAAAGCGGAGTCTACCGTTCTGGAAAAACGCGATGAAGCGTTGCCACTTGGTGGTATTCGCGTTATCAATGGCTTCTTCTACCTCACGTTTCTTGCGGTAATCCTCCGACCTTTGTACTCCACTGATGTCAGGATTGTAATATCCCTGATTATCACTCACTTTCTTATTCTGGTTGCCTTGATGTTTGCTCATATTGCTATCGTTCAGTTTTGGGGCGTAAAATTACAAAATAAAATTGGTTTACAAACGCAAATAACACGCTTTTTTTCAAAAAAAATAAAAAAAAATTTTACTCCTGTTTTATTGCGCTCAGTTGGGCCTTTTCATGGCCCTCAATGAAAATCAAGCGACCCGCACTTGATGCAGGTCGCTAGTAAGTATAATTCGTTAAAATTCGCCGATAGAACAATCTTAGCTGCTCATCATTTATCAAATGCGTCTTTAACCTTTAATCTCTAACCTTTAACCAGCGAGCGTAGCGAACATTACTTAAACAGGAAGAGGTCATTGATTGACTGCTTGATGTTCACATGCTTGATGGCATGGGCAAACATCTTATCCAGGCTCAATATCCTCACCTTGGGACAGCGTTCGGTTTCAAATGGGATACTGTCGCTGATAACGAGTTCATCAAGGCCACTGGCCATGACTCTTTCACTGGCTGGATCGCTCATTACGGCATGTGAAATATAGGCGCGCACGCTGCGGGCTCCGTTTTCTTTCATCAGCGAGGCTGCCTTGCAGATGGTGCCTGCGGTGTCCACCATATCATCGATCAAGATAACGTCCTTATCTTGTACGTCACCGATAATGGTCATGCTCTCGACCACGTTGGCTTGCTGACGGTGCTTGTGGCACAGCACGAGCGGAGCATTGAAGTATTTGGCATAAGAGTTGGCGCGCTTGGCTCCGCCCACGTCAGGCGATGCGATAACCATGTCCTTGAGGTTGAGCGAAGCGATATCAGGCACAAACATCGTCGATGCGTAAAGGTGATCCACGGGAATATCAAAGAAACCTTGAATCTGGTCGGCATGCAGGTCCATCGTGATCAGGCGGTCGATACCAGCGGCAATCAGGATGTTAGCGACCAACTTGGCAGCAATCGAAACGCGAGGCTTGTCCTTGCGGTCCTGACGAGCCCATCCAAAGTAGGGGATAACAGCGATTACCGACTGAGCCGACGCGCGCTTGGCGGCATCGATCATAAGCAGCAACTCCATCAAGTTTTCGCTGGCTTTGAACGTGGACTGGATCAGATAGACCTCAGCCCCTCGCACTGGTTCCTCATAACTTACCTCAAACTCTCCGTCGGCAAAACGCTGAATGTTGATCTTGCCGAGCTCCACACCCAATTCCTTCGCAATCTTCAAGGCAACATAACGCGAGTTAGTGCCCGAGAATACTTTCATGTCAGCCATAACTAATTTATCTATTAATTTTGTTTGTGCAAAATTAAGTATTTTCAGCGGCAATCCTACTATTTTTCCGCATTATTTTTTCAAAAAAAAGATTTGCTATTTTTTGAAGCGCCACAGGGTAACATTATGCGGCTCGATGTAAATAGTATAAGATGTATCGCCGTTGAGCGCCGATTTGGTGGTTTGCCCCGTGAGCAGTTCCTCACACATGTATTTGCCTACAGGCATGCTGGCGCAATCCAGAGCATGTTGCGGTATTCTTATTGATGTGTCAACAGGCATGTCACCAAAGTTAGCGACAATCAATGTCATCTCACCGTCAATGTGCCGCAGGTAGGCATATTGACGCTGTGGGTCGAGTGTGTCTTGGTTGACATACATCAGGTCGAAGAATTGTCCTTTTGCCAGCGAGGGCTCGCTGTTGCACAGGTGCAGCAGGCGGCGGTACATGGCGCGCAGTTTGCGTTCAGCGCTGGTTGGTTTCCCATTGTGCCAACGGCGCAGGGTGGGAACACTCCAATAGTCAAAAATGGTCGTGCGGCCGTCCAAACCGCTATAACCTTCGGCATCGGCTGCTGGTTCGCCCAACTCTTGCCCGGCATATATCATGAATGGGCACTTGGACATTGTGGCGCTGACCACCAAGGCTGGCAGTGCTTTCCAGGGCTCACCGCAGAACTGTCTCGAGGCGATGCGTTGTTCGTCATGGTTCTCAAGGAAGTTGAGCATGTGGTCGCCCATGCCCTCAACCGTCTGCCAGCAGCGTGTGAGCTCGCTCGCTGACCAGCCGTTACACAGGATGCCCCGCAGCGTGTCATATAACGTCACCTTGTCATAAAGGTAGTCAAATCCACCATATTCTATATAACTATGGTAAAGTGCCACGTCATAGATCTCGGCAATAAAGATGAGTTGTGGATACTGTGCTTTGACTCGGGCAATCGCCCAATGCCAAAACTCCACGGGCACCATGTGGGCCATGTCGCATCGCAAACCATCGATACCTTTCCCAGCCCAAAAGAGCAGTATGTCGAGCATCTTGTGCCACGTTGGAGGGATGGGGTCAAAGTGCTTGCTGCCGTTCCATGGGTCAACGCCATAATTGAGTTTGATGGTCTCATACCAGTCGTCGCGGTTGGGCGAGGCACTGTAGCAGTCGTTGCCGGTGGCGCGGGCGGGAAACTCTCGGTATGCCCCTTTGCCATGGCCCAGATCTACGCCATTGGGCGCAAACTCCTGGCCAGTGATGTAATAAAAATTGTTTTTCGGATCGAAGAACATCATCGGGTTGTCGTTCTCGCCCAGGTCTTGAACGCCAGCGGGTTTGGCGTCGCTCTCATACTCGCGAGCCACATGGTTGGGCACAAAGTCGATGATGACTTTCAGCCCTGCTTTGTGGGTGCGTGCCACCAGTGCCTCAAATTCGGCCATTCGCTGTTTGACATTGACAGCCAGGTCAGGACACACGTCATAATAGTCGCGTATGGCGTAAGGCGAGCCCGCCAGGCCTTTCACTACATGCGGATTGCACGGTGTGATGCCCTGGCGGCTGTAGTCGGTAGCAGTGGCATGCTCGATAATACCGGTGTACCACACGTGGGTGGCTCCCAGCGACTTAATGGAGCGCAGCCGTGTCTCGTCAATCTCGTTAAACTTGCCCGATCCGTTTTGTTTGATGGTGCCATTGGGAACGCACTGTGCGTTGCTGTTGGTGAACCAGCGTGGCATCAACTGGTAGATAATCGTTTTCTTTTCCTCTTTCATGCGGCAAAAATAACAAATAATTTAGTGAATAGTTAAAAGTGAATAGTTAATAGTTGTGTTTCGTTATTGTTTTTTGTACTTTTGCAACCTGTTAACCAGCATAAACTAACTATTAACTGAAAACTCTTAACTGTTAACTAAAACGATGATTTCTTTTGAGAGCGATTATAATAACGGATGCCACCCTGCCATCCTCCAGCGACTGAATGATACCAACGACGTGCGCGCCACGGGTTATGGACTGGACGATTTTTGCAATGCTGCCCGTAACAAGGTGCGCGCGGCCTGTGAGATGCCTGATGCCGACGTGTATTTCCTCGTTGGTGGTACCCAGACCAACGCTACCGTAATCGATGCGCTGTTGCGCGGCTACCAGGGCGTACTGTCCGTCGAAAGCGGGCATATCAACGTCCATGAGTCAGGCGCTATCGAGTTCGGCGGCCACAAGGTGTTGGCTTTGCCCACTCACGATGGCAAGATGGATGCTGGCGAATTGCGTCAGTGGCTCGAGTCGTTCTATGCCGACATCGCCTATGAGCACATGGTGTTCCCTGGCATGGTGTACATCACTTTTGCCACCGAGATGGGCACTATCTACACCCGTGCCGAACTCGAGACCATCTACGGTATATGCCGCCAATATGAACTCCCCTTGTTTATCGATGGGGCTCGATTAGGCTATGGCCTGATGGCCGAGGGATGTGACATCACATTGCCTGAGCTGGCTCGCCTGTGCGATGTGTTCTACTTGGGTGGTACCAAGTGCGGAGCATTGTGTGGCGAGGCGGTCGTGTTCTCGGGAATGAAGGCACCCGCCCAATTCTTCACCACAGTCAAGCAGCACGGGGCATTGTTGGCCAAGGGCCGCCTCTTGGGCATCCAGTTCGACACGTTGATGACTGACGGATTGTACTTCAAGATTGCCCGCCATGCCGTGGAGCAGGCGATGCGCTTGCGTGACGCGTTTGTCGCCAAGGGCTATAAGATGTATTCCAATTCACCCACCAACCAGCAATTTGTCCTGCTGGATAAGGCCACCATTGAGCGTTTGGAGAAGGACTTCGTCTTTGAGCAGTGGTTCCCCGTTGGCGACCTGATGAATTGTCGCTTCGTCACCAGCTGGGCCACCGCCCCTGACGACGTCACCGCCCTCATCGCCGCTATACCTTGCAAACAATAAAACTAACAAACCCATATATATATATATAAAACATGTTTTCAAATTTTAGAGTGCAGCCATTGCTGTTTATTGTGGCAGCTATGGCCGTTGGCAGAGCGCTGTCCATTCAGGCCGCAACGATTAAGGCCGATGATGCAAGAGCCATCGCCACCGATTTTTTGACACAGAATCAGTCCGGAAAGCGGTCAAACAATTCACAAGTCGATCTCTCCTTGACCTTCACCCGCAATGCCGATACTAAACAAAACACTCCCCTCTATTATGTCTTTACAGACAATAACAACGGCGGCTGGGTCGTCGTGTCGGCCGACAACGACGCGATTCCTGTGCTGGGATACAGCGAGAACGGCTATTTTGATATTGATGCCATGCCTTGCAACATGCGTGCATGGCTCGACGGCTATTGCTCACAGATTGAATACTTGCAATCTCATCCCGATGCCAAGGGCAACATGAGAGCTCCTCATCGCGATTCGTCATTGAGCGATATTCTTCCTATGCTCTCGACCGCATGGGATCAGACACAGCCATTCAATGGCCAGTGTCCAAAAGTGGGCTATTATCCGACCTACACGGGATGTGTGGCAACTGCGATGGCCCAAGTGATGTACTATCATCGCTATCCGTCAGGGCAATGCCTCGGTATTCCGGCTTACACCACCAAGCGGGGTATCGATTTACCGGAACTGCCCCCAGTGGCTTTTGATTGGGACAAGATGCTCCCTAACTATTATAGTTACACGACCGAACAGGCTACAGCTGTGGCTCAACTGATGAGGTATTGCGGTCAGTCGGTCGAGATGGACTATGGTACCCAGGTGAGCAACGCTGTTTTCCAGACCGTCGCTTTCGCCATGAATTATTATTTCGGGTACAGCAACCAAGCGATGACATGGATGCGCGACTCGTCTAATGATGCCGATTGGGACCAGATGATGTATGATGAACTGGCCGAGGGACGACCTGTCATCTATATGGGTAGCGACGACTCCAACGGTGGCCATGCGTTTGTTCTAGATGGCTATCGTAACGGCATGTTCCATATCAATTGGGGCTGGGGCGGAAACCATGATAGCTATTGGCAGCTGTCGGCCTTGACGCCCAACGGGAATAATTATTCTACACGCCAGTATGCGGTATTGGGATTGGCTCGTGATTACGCCGACGTGAATGGCGACGACCAAATCACTATTGCAGATGTCACCAGGTTGATAGACCTGTTGTTGTCGGGAAAGATTACCGGACGCATAGGTGACGCGAACAACGACCACGAGACGACCATCGCTGACGTCACCTACTTGATTGACATGCTGTTGAATGGCTCCGGACCAGTCGCGACCGACGGAGAATCATTTACCGTTAATGGTGTGACCTTCACGATGGTCAAGGTTGACGGTGGATCATTTGACATGGGAGGCACTGATGATCAAGCCATTGCTAATGAGTTCCCTGTGCATCGTGTCACCCTAACGACTTATTATATCGGCCAGACCGAAGTGACTCAAGCGCTCTGGAAAGCCGTTATGGGCACTAACCCAAGCAGCGTGAAGGGCGTTGAGCTGCCTGTGGGTGGCGTGAGCTGGAATGACTGTCAGAATTTTATCACAAAGTTAAACGCCATGACAGGTCGTTCGTTCCGCTTGCCCACCGAAGCCGAATGGGAATTCGCTGCACGCGGCGGAAATAAGAGCAGTGGCTACGTCTATGCCGGCAGTGATGATATTGATAAGGTAGGCTGGTACTATGATAACGCATGCTATTCCTATGGACGTCGGGTTGCCCAGCAGCGACCTAACGAGTTGGGACTCTATGACATGTGTGGCAACAGTTATGAGTGGTGTGCTGACTTTTATGACGATTATCCGTCAGGGCCTCAAACAAATCCTCAGGGACCTGCCACAGGCACTGATAGGGTGATTCGCAGCGGTAGCTGGTACACCCCGGCCAACGACTGCCGCAACTCATCACGTGACTTTGGCGCCCCTGGTGATGCCTTTGTCCACTTTGGCTTGCGCCTGGCCTTGTGATTGAGTCTGGTGCCGTTTTTTAGGGATAAACGACGGGATTTGCCGTGATTTGTGCGCCATGTCAATACTTTTTTGTAATTTTGCGCGTTTTTTAGGTATTATATAATGGCGACAATCTTGAGCATAGAGACATCGACCGATGTGTGTTCGGTGGCACTGACCAGCGAGGGACAGGTGTTGGACCATAGCGAGAACTATGAGGGCCAGACCCATGCCACATTGCTGAGCCAGTATGTGCAGCAGGCATTGCAATATGCCCGCACGCGCGAGGTATCTATCGATGCCATTGCTGTGAGCATCGGTCCGGGTTCATATACGGGCCTGCGCATCGGCTTGAGCGAAGCTAAGGGGCTCGCTTTTGGCTTGTCTGTGCCGCTCATCGGTGTGAACACCTTGCAACTGCTTGCCGTGAGCGCGATGTTTAATCATTTTATCGACGAGGAGCGGTTGCTCTATGTCCCGATGATTGATGCGCGACGCATGGAGGTCTATACAGCAGCCTACACGCCCGCTCTTGAGGCACTAGTGGAACCACAGGCGATGATTCTCGATGAAAACTCATTTGAGAACCTGCTTGACGAGGGTTACACCCTTGTGGCGATAGGTAACGGCAGCGATAAGGCCCGTGAGGTGCTCAAGCATGAACACATGCGCTTCATCGCTGGCGTCAAGCCTGTTGCGCTCGAGATGATGGCACTGGCCGAGAAAGCCTTCCGTGAACAGCAGTTCATCGACGTGGCCTATAGTACTCCCCTCTATCTCAAAGAGTTCCAGGCCACGAAGCCTAAGAATCCTATACTCAACCTATAGGGAAAGCGAAAAAGGATTTTCGCAGTTGAAAAAAAAGTAGTATTTTTGCAAATTATGTTGACATATAATTCACAACTCAAGACACTGGTGCTGCCCGAGTATGGCCGCAATATCCAGCAGATGGTGGATCACTGTCTGACCATTGAGGATCGCGATGAGCGCACTCATTGCGCTTATACCATTGTGCAGAACATGGCGAACATGTTCCCCCAATTACGTGCTGAGACCGATTACCAGCACAAACTGTGGGACCACCTCATGATCATGAGCGGATTCCAGCTCGATGTGGACTTCCCCTTTGATGACATCATCAAGGAGGAAAACCTGGAGACAAAGCCTGACCCCATCCGTTATGAGCTGGAGCCCATTATTTACCGTCATTACGGTAAGAACATCGAGCGCATGATTGAGCGTGCTGCCGAGTACCCTGAGGGTGAGGAGCGTGACGCGCTGGTGATGCTGCTCGCTAACCACATGAAGAAGCTCATCTACCAAATCAATAACGAGGATGTGGAAGATGCTAAAATCTTCAAGGACCTGGAGCGTTACAGCCATGGTGCGATTCGTCTTGATCCTGAGACCCATCGCCTGCACGAGTACCAGATTGTAAAGCCCGCCCAACCAGCTGGCAAAAAGAAGAAAAAGAAATAACAGGCAATAATGATCACACGCGACGAACTCATAGCTATCGGGCATTACAACAAGCCACATGGCGTTGCTGGCGAAATCTCGGCAACACTCGATGTGGAGTGGGATCTGTTGCGTGAGTTGTCGTGTCTAGTAAGTGACATTGACGGTATTTATGTGCCCTTCTTTGTCAATGCTGTTCGTCCTAAGAGTGGCGACACTGTGTTGCTTACCATCGATGGAGTAGGGAACGAGAAAGATGTGGCGCGTTTGGTGAATCGTGACATCTATGCCCTCAAGCGTGAATACCGCCAGGAAAGCATCGATGCCGATGCCGACGGTTATCCGTTGGACTTCTTCATTGGCTTCGAACTGCGTGACAGCGACGGCAGCAGGGTAGGAGAGATCACCGATGTGGACGAGCAAACCGAGAATGCCATTTTCATCATTGACCGTGATGGGACTGACCTGATGGTGCCCGCTACCGATGACTTGATTGTAGAATTTGATGTTGATAACAAAGTGATGGTCATGGATCTGCCCGAAGGGCTCCTTGACCTGAATGGATAAAATAAATGAGCATGCAACGACCTGTATCACATATCATCATGGCTTTGATGACAGTTTTGTTTATCATGTGCCCCGCGTCATCCTTTGCAAGGGACGACGATGAAGACATTTACGAACTGTCTCTTGACGAGAATTTGGCAACCCCCGAGATCAAGAATGACAAGCAGGCCGACAGGATTCAGGAGTTCCAGTATGATATGGCCATTGCCTTCAAGAAGTCAAACTATGCGGTCGAGGTGATGCGTGACGACGAGGTCATTGTGATCACCATCCCCGCCAGCCAGTTGTTTGACCCCAACGACACTGTTGTGAACAAGGTGGGTGAGGCACTGCTCAAGCCGTTCCTCAGGATGCTCAAGAATCCCGGTTTCTATAAAATGCTGCTAGTGATGCACAGCGACAATACGGGTAGCTCGGTTTACACCCTTAATCTCACGCGGCAGCGTGTCAATGCCATCTATGACTGGTTTGACGAGAACGGCAGCGTGGACTATGTGGTACCCTATGCACTGGGCGATACCGACCCTGTCGTTGACGAGAACAATAACATTGTCGAGAACAACTCGGTCGAGAACCGCAAGCGCAACCGTCGCCTTGAAATCTTCCTCGTTCCTGAGAAAACGATGCTCCAGCAGGCCAAGAAAGGAACAATCAACATCAGTCACATCGCTAAAGAGAAATAACAATACATAAAAATATAATATCATAATGGCAAAAGAATTAAAGGATTTAACTAAGAGAGCCGACAATTACTCTCAATGGTATAACGAACTAGTGGTAAAGGCCGACCTTGCTGAGCAATCGGCTGTGCGCGGTTGTATGGTCATTAAGCCTTACGGCTACGCCATTTGGGAAAAGATGCAGCGCCAGTTGGACGATATGTTTAAGGCTACGGGCGTGCAAAACGCTTATTTCCCCCTGCTTATCCCCAAGTCGTTCCTCAGCCGTGAGGCCGATCATGTGGAGGGCTTCGCTAAGGAGTGCGCTGTGGTAACTCATTACCGTTTGATGAATGATCCTAACGGCAAGGGCGTTGTCGTGGATCCGTCAGCTCGACTGGAGGAGGAACTGGTTATCCGTCCCACCAGCGAGACCATCATCTGGAACACCTACCGCAACTGGATCAACAGCTATCGTGACCTGCCGTTGCTCATCAACCAGTGGGCCAATGTCTTCCGTTGGGAGATGCGCACCCGCTTGTTCCTGCGCACTGCCGAGTTCCTGTGGCAAGAAGGACACACCGCCCATGCCACCAAGGAAGAGGCCGAGGCTAAGGCCATCGAGATGCTTAACGTCTATGCCGACTTTGCCGAGAAATACATGGCATTGCCCGTCGTTAAGGGCGTGAAGACTGCCAACGAGCGCTTCGCCGGTGCGCTTGAGACTTACACCATCGAGGCGATGATGCAGGACGGTAAGGCCCTCCAGTCGGGAACGAGCCACTTCTTGGGCCAGAACTTCGCCAAGGCATTTGACGTGAAGTTCATCGACAAGGAGAACAAGCTGCAGGACGTGTGGGCCACCTCTTGGGGCGTTTCAACCCGCCTGATGGGTGCGTTAATCATGACCCACAGCGACGACAACGGACTCGTGCTGCCCCCGCACCTGGCTCCCATCCAGGTAGTTATTGTGCCCGTTTATAAGACCAACGACCAGCTTGAGGAGGTGAACAAGGTTGTCGAGCCCATCGTCAACAACCTGCGCACCATGGGTATATCGGTTAAGTATGACAATGCCGATAACAAGCGTCCCGGTTTCAAGTTCGCTGACTATGAGTTGAAGGGTGTGCCCGTGCGTCTCGTGCTGGGTGCCCGTGACATCGAGGCTGGTACAGTTGAGGTCATGCGTCGCGACACGCTCGAGAAGTCCAGTGAGCAGCTTGCCGGTATCGAGAACCGCGTGAAGGATCTGCTTGAGGAAATCCAGCAGAACATCTTTAACAAGGCCCTGCGCCAGCGCGAGGAGATGACCCGCAAGGTCGACACTTGGGAAGAGTTCAAGGAGCAGATCGAGAAGGGTGGTTTCATCCTGGCTCACTGGGACGGCACTACCGAGACCGAGGAGAAGATCAAGGAAGAGACCAAGGCAACCATCCGCTGCATCCCCTTGGATGCCGTCGAGGAAGAGGGCAAGTGCATTTACACTGGTAAGCCCAGCCATCGCCGCGTCATCTTTGCACGCAATTATTAAGAGAATGTTGTAGTAGATGCCTTCAGGAGAAGGTTTCTAATAGATAGTGGGTTACGGCAGTCGTGAGATTTCCGTAACCTGTTTTTTATTGCCCATTGAGAATAAATGACTACCTTTGCAGCCAAATTCAAAAAATGACCCTATTCAAACACAATTATGATTAAAATTGACAAGAAAACGAAACTCACGCGGGAAATCCTTGCTTACATCCTGCTCACCATCGGTAGCATCCTGTTCGCCGTGGGCGATGTGATGTTTGTTAACCCTTATCTGATGGCTCCTGGCGGCACCTATGGTTTGAGTAACGTCCTCAACACCGTGTGGCCTTGGAAGATCTCGTTATATGCCATCTGCATGGATATCCCTCTGTTGCTTATTGGCACTTGGATTCTTGGACCCAAGTTCGGTATCAAGACCATTGTCTCCACGATATTGATTTTTGCTGCCACTTATGTGCTTGAGAGCACGTGGGGATATAATCCCGTGATTCATGACGGTGCCATCAGTCAGATAGAAGGCGCTGGCATGGTGCAGATTCCCCATGACGGCGGCTGGTTTAAGCCCGACTATTTCCTCAACACCGTGCTGGCGGGTCTCATCTATGGCGTTGCCATCGGTTTGATTTTCCGTTCGGGCGCTACCAGTGGTGGCTCAGACATCATTTCTATGATTATCCACAAGTACACCAAGATCTCGCTGGGTACCCTGGTTATGATTGTTGACGGTATCATCACCTTGAGCACACTTATTGCCTTTGGTGACATTCGTCTTCCCATCTACTCGATCCTTATCATCTTCATCGAGGGCAAGGTCATCAACCTGGTCATCGACGGTATGAAGAGCTACAGGACCATGTTTATCATCACCGATAACCCCGAGCCCATCCGCAATTATGTCATCAATGACCTTAAGCGTGGTGGCACCTGCATCACTGGCAGTGGTCTCTATAAGGGTAATGAGCGCAAGATGGTCTATGTCACCCTGAACCGCTCTGATATGATTAAGCTGCGCTCAGTGCTTCACCTCATTGATCCGGGCGCATTCGTCAACATCATGGAGAGTTCCGAGATCCTGGGCCAGGGCTTCCGTGCTCTCCCCGAGGAATAACCCTCCATTCAAAACTTCGAATTACACAAACCCAACTAACGTTATTTTTTATAACTCTGTAGAGGCGCAAAATCATCTTGCGTCTCTACTTTTTTTACGTGTAATTATCATTAATTATTCATGAATTGACGACAGTTCACGTGAAAATCGATTGTGGATGTTGTAGGGCCTCGCTTTAGCGTGGCCGTTCCCGGTCGCGGATGTCTATTCGTACAGTTGGCTGCGCCGAGCTAAGGGTTCGTGTAATTAGTAGTTTGTTTTGGACTGGATAAAAAAGCACTCCGTTTCGCAACGAGGTGCCCTAGGAAAAAATAGTATGAATAAAAGTTGATTTAAGGTTTTGCAAAAATAATCACAATATTTTTAATGTGCAATAATTTTTGTTGAAAATATACTGTATAATGCCCCATTTGACTAATTTTTTCAAATTTTTACTGTGAACATAGCCCAATTTGGAATGCTGTGCCACAATTAACGCACATTTTTTTTATAATTTAACATCACAAATAAGGATAAAATGTTAATTTTGTCGTTTGATTGTTGTAAACCTATTCTGTCATAGGCAGTCTAAGGGCATAACTGACATTAAACGATATCTTTAATATGAATAATAGGCAAACGAGCATAAATCAGTTATTGAAGATGGTTTTTGGCATCTTCATGGTCTTTGTTTACCTGGGTATGGCGGTACTCATGGCGCTGAACGCCTTTGACTGGTCAAGCACTCCGCTATGGACTGCTGTCAGGTGGCTCTTTGCCATCGTCTTTGGCGCCTATGGCCTTTATCGCGGCTATCGTGAGTTTAAAGGGGAGCACACCTATGGCATGCGTGTCCAGGATGATGACAATGATGAGAATACCTATGGTTCATATTCCCGCAATTTTAATGACTTAAAAGATAACAACAATGATGAAAAATAATCACATATTGCTATTGCTGGCGTTCACGCTGCTGACGCTTGTATCATGTGACACAAAGCTGCCCAAGAGCACGAGCACACGAGGTATCGCTAAGATCATGTGTGACGAGTCGTTCCAGAGCGTGCTGGAGCAGGAAATCGCCGTGTTTGAGTACCAGTACCCCGAGGCCAGCATCATGCCCGATTACATCAATGAGCACGACGCCCTGGATTCGCTCATGCACAACAAGGTGGACCTGATTATCACTTCCCGTGACCTCACGCCCGATCAGCGTAAGAGTCTCAAGAAGCTGGGACGTGGTTACCGCTCTAGGAAGATCGCTGTCGATGCCATCGCCATCATCGTCAACAAGCAGAACGATATTGACGAGTTGTCGATGGACGAATTGAGCGAGATCTTCACTAGCAAGGTGAAGCGATGGGGTGAGGTGTCACCCACTAAGCTGAAAAATGACAGCATTAAGATCCTGTTTGACGGCTCGGGTACCGGAGTGGTCAATTATATAAAGGATAAATTCCTCGAGGGCGGCAAGTTTGGCTCCAATGTATATGCCAAGAAATCAAGCACCGAGGTCTTTGAGGAAGTGGAGAAAAACAAAAACGTGATTGGCTTAATCGGCGTGAGCTGGATTACCAGCGACCTTAAATCGGCCGAGAAACCCATTTCCGAGAAATATGACGAGCTCAAGGAGAACAACGAGGTGAGCGTCATCGACTTCACCGACCGCATCAAGGTGATGCCGGTGCGTGCCATGGACAAAGCGCATGGCGTGAAGCCCTATCAGGCCCACATCTTTAGCGGTGACTATCCGCTCGTGCGCTCCATATGGGCGATTGATGCCTCTTATAACGGTACGCTGGATCACGGCTTCTTTGCATTCCTGACGGGTGTCATCGGCCAGAAAATCATTCTCCAGACGGGTATCTTGCCCGCTGCTGAGCCAGTGAGATTCGTTGAGGTTCAATAAGGTTACAAATTGGCACGGAAATTGCTATATAGACAACAAATCGAAACAATAAACTAAATATTAACATTAAATTGTTACTACAATGAAAAGGAAATTCTTTTTTGCATCACTCATGTTGATGGGTGCATCCCTGGTAGCCAACGCACAGGGCTACAAGGACGGTATTGAGTACTACAAGGTTGACAAACTGGACAACGCTAAGGAACTGCTGGAGCGTAACCTGAACGCTGCTGCAACCGACAAGGCCGAGGCCTACTATTATCTGGGTCAGATCGCCCTGCATCAGGGTAAGGTCGCCGAGGCTGCCGCCAACTTTGAGAAAGGTATTGCCGCTAACGCCATGAATCCTTACAACTACGTGGGACAGGCTGCAATCGCCCTCAAGAACGGCGGAGGCGAGGCCAAGGCTCTGCTGGATAAGGCTCGCAAGTTGACCAAGAAGGACTCCAAACTGGAGATGGAAATTGCACGCGCGTTCTATGATGCCAATCCCACCACCTATGCCAAGGACATCGAGAAGTGCATCAAGAATGCCCGCAAGTGGAATGCCGATGATCCCGACAGCTACATCTTTGAGGCCGACACCAAGGCCGATAAGAAGGACTGGGGTAATGCAGCCGGTATCTATGAGTTGGCTTTTGACAAGGATCCCAACAATATTGAGGCCTATGTGAAATATGCCAACACCTACTTCAACGTGAACCCCGAGATGGCTATCGAGCGTCTTGAGGAACTGCAGGCCAAGGTGCCCAACTCGGCACTGGTTCAGCGCGAGCTCGCCGAGAAGTACTATGCTGACAACTTGGGTGCCAAGGCAGCCGAGCAGTACGGCAAATACATCAAGAACCCCAACCACTTTGCTCAGGATGAGGTGCGCTACGTTCAGCTGTTGTTCTTCGGTGAGAAGTACCAGGATTCCTATAACTTGGCTACCGACCTGGTGAACAAGCTCAATCCCGCCGATGAGAAGGTGTTCTACATGAAGCGCATGCAGCTTTACAACCTGGTGCAGCTCCAGAAGTGGCCCGAGGCCGTTGAGGCTGGTAAAGCATTCTTCGCTAATGCTCTGCCCAAGGGTTCTAACTATGAGGTACGCGACTACACTGACTACGGTCAGGCACTGCAGAATGCCGGTCTGCCCGAGGAAGCTATCGCAGCCTATGAGAAGGCTATTGAGCTCAATCCCAACAACGTGGACTTGATCCGCTTCATGGGCGACAGCTATGCTGATGCTGAGAACTTTGTGAAAGCTGCCGAGTACTACCAGCGCCTGGTTGACAGTGGCAACAACAAGTCTAACGACCTGTTTACCCTGTCTAACTACTACCTGGGTATCGCTAGCACCGAGGGTCTGGATGAAGCCGTTAAGGCCGACGCTCTCAACAAGTCTCAGAAGTATGTGGATGAGGTTGACAAGCTGGTTCCCGGCAACGTGCAGATTGTGAACCAGAAGGCCAAGATCGCTAAATTCCGTGAGGGCGATAACAACAACGGTGCCGCTCTGGCTGCCTACAACGAGCTGCTCAGCATCCTGGATTCTAAGCCTGACAAGACCGGTTACGAGCGCTACTACAAGTATGCCTACAACTACCTCGCCACCTACTACTTCACCAAGGGTGACAAGGCAACTGCCAAGACCTACTACCAGAAGTGGCTGGAGTATGACCCCGAGAACGAGTCTCTCCGCAACTATGTGAACAGTCTTAAGTAAGATAAATCACTTTAACCAACCCATTAGGCGGGCTGCTGACAACATCAAGCAGCCCGCTTTTTTATTGTATATGGTCATCAGGGATTGTTTTTTGTTTATTAATAATGTGTAGGATACGATTTTTTTGTACTTTTGTCTCAAAATAACAAATGATAAACAAGAAGACAAAGATGAAAAAATGGTTATTTGTTCTCCTGGCCGTAATGTTGGTGTCGGGGAAAAGTGCTAACATGCAGGCTCAAAGTTTGAATAACAACTTCTATGAAGCGTTCATTCAGATAAATGATAATTTCAAGGATTATCTGTTTGAAGCGGCTGGTGCCCAACTGACTGCACGATATGAAGGATTCTATACCGCTAGAATCCGGTCAGATGTTCTGCCGTCAACATTGAAGGCCATTGAAGGCGTCGAGCACGTGTCGCCGGCAATCACATTGCTCACGTGCTGTGACAGCGCCCGTTACTATTCTCGTGTCGAGAATGTTCAAAATGGCGTAGGCTTGACCATGCCTTATACGGGTAAAGGCGTTATCGTGGGCGTGATCGATTGTGGTTTTGACTTCAACCACATCAACTTGTGTGACTCCGACGGAAACACACGCGTGAAGGCTGTTTACATGCCGCTCGACACGACCGGTGTGCAGCCCGTGATCAGGTACCGCAGGTTGCCGGGCAGTTGCTATGAGACGCCTGAAGAAATTGCAGCTCTCACTACTGATGAAGCCGAGACAACCCACGGAACCCAGACAGCAGGTATCGCTGCGGGCAGCTATCGTGGCAATGACTGGTATGGCGTGGCTCCCGATGCTGACATTGTCGCTTGTGGTATCCCCGAGGACGAGATTACTGATGTCCGTGTCGCCAACTGCATTAGCTATATTAACGATTATGCCACTAGGGTGGGTAAGCCCTGTGTGATAAACATCAGCTTGGGTAGTAACGCTGGTGCCCATGATGGAACGTCATTCCTGAATCGCGTGTGCGAGCAGATGTCAGGACCAGGTCGTATCTTTGTGGTTTCGGCTGGAAACGATGGCGATAACAACGTGTGTCTCCACGCCAATATCGCTAGCAAGAACGACACGGTGACAACGCTGATAGCTGGTTATGGTGGCGGTAATTACCGTTCGGGCTATATAAGTGCGTGGGCTAACCAGGGTAAACCATTTAATACCCGCCTGATCGTAATTGATACCCAGACGGGAAAGCGCCTTTATACCTCACGTGCTTTGGGTGCTAACAATAACATTCTTGAGGTGGAATTATCCAGCGATAATGATACGATATTGGCCAAATATTATAGGGGTTATGTGAAATTTAGAGGTATGGCCGAATACAATGGCCGTCCCAACTCGTTGTGTGAGGTCGATATGACCGCTAAATCTCGAAATTACGTAATGGGCATCCAGTATTATACGCCCATGGCTACCGATCTCACCGTGTGGACCTCACAATTTGCTTATTTCAGGAATTATGGATATGATTGGGCTGAGACTGGCGTTAGAGATGGATCCATTAATGATTTGGCGACCACCGACAGTGTGATATCCGTCGGCTCATACAATACCAGGCAAACGGCCCCCTTGCGTGACGGTTCCACCTATTTCCGCACTAAGAGCACTCCTGTTGAGATTTCCTATTTCTCGGCTTTCGGCCCCGATGAGAATGGCATCAGCCGTCCCGACGTTTGCGCTCCCGGCAGCATGGTTTTAGCTTCAGGCAACCGTTACGACACTCAAGCTCACAATATCGATTTGTGGCAGCCATCGGCCTTTGTCAACGGAGTGGAATATCCCTATTGTCCCGACTTGGGCACATCGATGTCGGCTCCAGTCGTTGCTGGCGCTATCGCTTTGTGGTTGGAGGCTAATCCCAATTTGAGCGTTGCCGGCGTGCGTGACATTCTGGTTAACACTTCCTATAGCGATAAATACGTGAGAGAAGGCTCCCCCGAACGTTGGGGTAGCGGAAAACTCGATGTAAACGCCGGTATGCGCTATGTGCTACACTTGCAGACTTTGACTGGTGATGTTAACAATGATGGTGAGGTCAACATTGCTGATATCAATACCATTATCGACATTATCCTTGGTGGTAACGTGAGTGAAGATATACTCGCAAGTGCCGACGTGAATAATGACGGCGAGGTCAACATTAGTGATATCAGCATAGTGATTGATGCTATTTTGAGATCCTAATATCCAATCGGTTCAGGTCTTGTCACTGTCCTAGATAGTGTATTAAAAATGATAGACTACATTAAAGGCTCAATCGCTGAGCTAAATCCCGCTTTTGCCGTAATCGACAATCAGGGTATCGGGTACATGGTAAACATCTCGCTCTCGACCTATGACGCATTGTCTAGGGTGGGGCAGCAGGGTGTGGCCATGCTCTATATCTATGAGGCGATACGCGAGGATGCTCATTTGCTGTATGGTTTTGCAACCAAGCAGGAACGAGAGGCTTTCTTGCTGCTCATTTCGGTCTCGGGTGTTGGTCCCAATATTGCCCGCATGGTACTCTCATCGATGACCGTTGAAGAGTTCAATCAAGCCATCATCGGTAGTAACGTTGCAATGTTCAAGACGGTCAAGGGCGTTGGCGGAAAAACGGCCCAACGAATAATAGTTGACCTCAAGGATAAAATAAAACCGACAGGTAATACGTTATTACAAGAAACAGGTCAAGCCGCCGGTCAGGTCTTTGATGAAGCGCTTGCAGCACTTGTCATGTTGGGGTTTTCCCAACAAATGTCTCAAAAGACACTTAAATCGCTGTTTTCCAGCCATCCAAATTTGAGTGTTGAAGAGGCCATCAAGCAAGCCCTCAAGATGATGTGATCACGACCATTGTCGTCGTTACTTGGTCTGTTGATGCTTTTAGTTCATGCTGAACCGAAAAAAAATATTATTTTTTGTCATCATTGGCGTGCTCATCGGGTTATGGGCAGGTAATGACACTGTGTTGGCACAGTATGTGACCAGCACTTTGCCGCCTCCTCCCCCTCCACCTGATACGAGACCATCGGCTCAGCAGCAACAATCGCCAAAACTGGATCTTCATTACAACGTCAAACCCACTATTCCCCAGAACTATGACGACGTTCAGGGAGTAGGGGAGTATGCTGCTGACTTGAAGACACCGTCAAATATTACCTCGGAGGTCGAGTATGACCCTGAGACCGGCTGCTATGTGATTCACACTCGCTTGGGTGATCATGATATTGTCACGCCTTACATCATGGCGTCTGACGAGTTCAGCAATGCCGATTTCAGGCGGTCGATGATGGAGTACTATCGTCAAAAAAACGCAGAGAGCGCTCAGAACCAGGATACTGACCCCTTCAACTTCCTAGACATGCAATTCAGCATGGGACGTATGGACTCGATCTTTGGACCGGGTGGATTGCAGTTGAAGACAACGGGATCGGTGGTCATCAAGATGGGTGTCAAGAGCAACTCGACTGACAATCCTGCTTTGTCGGTTGCTCAGCGTCGAAAGACTTATTTTGACTTTGACCAGAGAATCCAGGCCAACATCGCCGCCAGTGTGGGTGATAAAATGCGCTTCAATATGTCCTATAACACTGGAGCGACATTTGACTTTGACAGCAAGAACCTTAAACTCGCCTATGAGGGCAAGGAAGACGAAATAATCAAGAATATTGAGGCCGGTAACGTGAGCATGACCACAGGATCATCGCTCATTCATGGTAGTGCCGCTCTGTTTGGTATTAAGACAAAGCTGCAGTTTGGTAAACTTACTGCTACGGCACTTGTGTCGCAGCAAAACAGCGAAACGCAGACCGTAAATTCTAGAGGCGGTTCACAAACCAACGAGTTCTACATCACGGCCGATAAGTATGACCAGAACCGCAACTACTTCCTTTCCCATTACTTCCGCGACCACTATGACGAATGGTGCGAAAACTTGCCTCATAGTACATCTGGAATTCAGATTACCAACATCGAGGTGTGGATTACCAACAAGCGTAACAATTATAGTGAGTCCCGCAACATCTTGGCTTTCATGGATCTTGCTGAGGAAAACGATAACCACATCAGTAATGATCACTGGTCTGGTACTTACATATATACCGATACCATACCCGATAACTTGTCTAATACCCTTTATAGAGAGATCAAAGATTCTTACCCAGGAGCTCGCACGAGTACGAATGCACTCGGTCCCTTAAAGGATGCTTACGATTTTGAAGGTGGTAAAGACTATGAGAAAATCGAGAATGCCCGATTGCTGAGCTCGTCAGAGTATTCGCTTAACCCCACTTTGGGTTATATCATGCTCAAGCAAGCGCTTGGCAGCGATGAAATCCTGGCGGTAGCCTATGAATACACGTATGGGGGTCAAACATATCATGTGGGAGAGCTATCTAACACACCGTCGGTTTCAACCGATCAGTGCTTATATGTCAAGATGCTTAAGGGAACCACTTCATCTCCTATCATCGAGAAAGAAGGTCAACGGTTGGACAACCCCATGTGGGACTTGGAGATGAGGAATGTTTATGACCTGAATGCATTCCAAATCCAAAAAAACAACTTTAAGCTGAATATCAAGTACTTGAGTGATACAACGGGTAATGAACTCATATATTTACCCATTGAAAATGATAGTATCAAAAAAGTGCCGTTGCTGCAAGTGATGAACCTTGACCGATTGGATGCCAATCAGGAACCCAATAAAGACGGTAGGTTTGACTTTCTGGAGGGCTACACGGTGAAGTCATCTACAGGTAAGATTATTTTCCCTGTAGTAGAGCCTTTTGGTGAGCATTTGAGTAAGCAATTCAGTAATCCAGATAATGCTAAATATTATACCTATCCCGAGCTTTATGATTCAACATTGACTGTTGCTCAGCAGTTTAGCGACAAGAATAAATTTGTCCTGGCTGGTGAATATCAGTCAAGTTCGGGTAGTGTCATCAGGCTAAATGCGACCAATGTGGCCCGTGGTTCAGTTCGTGTTACTGCCGGTGGTCAAGAGTTGACCGAGAATAGTGATTACACTGTTGACTATACCATGGGAACAGTGACAATCACAAACCAAAGCATCATTGATGCCAAAACAGATATTAGCGTCTCGCTTGAGAACCAGTCCATGTTCAATACACAGCGTAAAACACTGTTAGGACTAGACTTGGATTATGCTTTTAATAAGAATTTCCATGTGGGCGCAACGGTTATGCACTATGGTGAGAAAGCCATTGGTGATAATGTGGCTATCGGTAGTGAATTGGTGAATAACACCATTTGGGGCATGAACATGTCCTATAACACACAGTTCATGTGGCTCACCAATTTGCTCAACAAGATTCCCACTGTCAATGCTGTGGCACCGTCAAGTATCCAGTTCATGGGAGAATTTGCCCAATTGATGCCTCATCGGGCTAAAACCGGATCACTCTCTGGTAGCTCTTACATCGATGATTTTGAATCGACACAGTACGGCTTTGACATGCGTTCTCCTCAATCATGGTTCTTGGCCTCCACGCCTAATGCCCCATCGCGTGATTCTGTTAATACGTATTTCCCTGAGGCCGAGCTAATCGATAATGTGGATTATGGCAAGAATCGCGCGCTGCTCTCATGGTACTATATTGACCGACTGTTCACTCAGCGTAATTCTTCTTATGCGCCAGGCTACATCAAGAGTGATTATGATGCTCTGTCCTATCCTTATGCACGTGAGGTGGCTTTTAGTGAGGTGTTCCCCGGCCGTGAGCTTAATTATGGCGAGTCGTCGGTGGTCCAAACGCTCAACTTGTCATTTTATCCTGATGAACGTGGCCCATATAACTTGGATACCGAGCGTGTGGATCGTCAGACGGGAAAACTGCTTGAGCCCGAGAAACGGTGGGGTGGTATTATGCGTAAGATAGAAAGCGGTAATATCAATTTTGAGCAATCTAACATTGAGTATATCCAGTTCTGGATGCTTGACCCGTTCATGGATCCCGATCTTGGTAATCAGGATGGCGGCTACTTGTACTTCAATCTGGGTGAAATAAGTGAGGATATCCTTAAGGATGGCCTCAAGGGCTACGAGAACGGTCTGCCTATCAATGATGCTGACTCAACCTTTGTGGTCACAAAATGGGGTAAAGTTTCCTCACAGTCCTCATTGACCTATGCTTTTGATAATACCAATGGAGCGCGCATCAAGCAGGATGTTGGCCTGGATGGATTGTCGACTGAAGAGGAGTTCCAGCATGAATCTTACAGTAAGTTAGTAAATTGGTTGAATGACAATCTGTCCGATTCAGCGAGAATCGCTATGCAGGAAGATCCATTCTCGCCGCTCAATGACCCGGCCAGTGATAACTATTCATTCTACCGTAGCAGTTACTACGATCAGCACCGAACCTCCATCATAGGGCGATATAAACATTATAATGGTACTGATGGCAACTCGCTGTCACAGAGTGATGTTCCTGATAGCCAGTATCAAACCGGGCGCTCAACACCCGATGTTGAGGATATCAACCAGGATAACACGCTTAACGAGTATGAGCGTTATTTCCAGTATCGTGTGGCTATTCATCCTAGCATGATGGAAGTTGGTAAGAATTGGATTACCGATAAGCGAGAGGCAAGTGTTCACACGCGTAATGGCGACATCCAAACCGCTACATGGTATCAGTTCACGATACCTTTGTCTGAGTATGATAGAAAAGTGGGTTCTATTCAAGATTTCTCCACGATCCGCTTTATGCGCATGTTCATGACAGGTTTCAAGGCTGAAACCCATTTACGTTTCGCTACCCTTGAATTGGTGCGTGGTGAGTGGCGCAACTACAGGTATAACCTGGATATGAGGGGTGAGATTCCTGCTAACGGAAGCATTAGCATCAATAAGGTGAACATTCAGGAGAATGCGTCACGTGAGCCGGTGAACTATATCCTGCCTCCAGGCGTTTCCCGTATTATCGATAGTGGTAGTTCCCAAATCACTCAGAAAAACGAGCAATCCATGCAACTCTCGGTTGATAACCTTGAATCGGGTGACTCGCGTGGTGTGTACCGCAATACCGAATATGACTTGCGCACTTACAAGCGCTTGCAGATGTTTGTCCATAACGAGGCTACGATTGACAACGAAACCCACTTGAGCGATGGTGACGTGTCATTGTTCTTCCGCCTGGGTTCTGACGTCAAGAATAACTATTATGAGTATGAAATTCCTCTGACAGTCACTCCTCCGAAAAGTAATTATAACACCAATAGCACTGCTGACCGTGAAATAGTATGGCCCAAGGAGAACATGCTTGATATTAATCTTGATGTGCTGGTCAATGCTAAAAAGCACCGTAATGCCGACAAAATGCAGGGTGTTGCCGATGTGGGTTATTCGATCCGCTATCAAGATGTTGATGAGGAACATCCAGGCAATAAGGTTTACGTCATGGGTAATCCCTCGCTCAGCAAGGTGCGTGTGATGCTCATTGGTGTGCGTAATAATTCCCAGGCAACCAAGAGTTGTGTTGTATGGGTAGATGAATTGCGTGTAACCGACTTTGATAACGAGGGCGGTTGGGCGGCCAAGGCTTCGATGACGCTTAACATGAGTGACATCGCAACACTTAATATGGGATTCCACAAGGAGACCGAGGGCTTTGGCTCGGTGGACCAGAGCTTGTCAAACCGTAGGCTGGACAACCTTGACCAGTATAATGTCGCAGTTCAGACCGATTTGGGACGCTTTGTTCCTGAAAAGGTTAAACTTCATGCACCTCTCTATTATTCTTATAGCAATGAGAGGATAAAGCCCAAGTATAACCCATTGGATCAGGACGTGAAACTGGATGAGGCCGTTGCTATCTATGAAACCAAGGAGCAGAAAGACAGCATCATGAATTATGCTGTAACCCAGCGTACAGCAAGTAACTTCTCGATTTCGGGACTTAAATTTGACGTGAAGACGATGAAGAATCCCATGCCTTGGGATCCTGCCAACTTCTCCTTCAGTTACTCTTTTAGCAAGCAACACCTCAATGATCCCGAGAATGAGTACGAGAACACCAATGACTATCGTGGTAGTATGCAATACAGTTGGACTCCGTATGCTAAGCCATTTAAGCCGTTCTCATATTTCATCGATGAGAAAAATAAGAACTTGAAGTTCTTCCATGACTGGGAGATTCATTGGTTGCCCAGCAATGTGGCCTTCAACACAAATATCTCACGTTATTACTATGAGCAGCTAACGCGCAATGAGACGGGTATTACAATCCATATGGATCCATCGGTCAGCAAGAACTTCCTTTGGGATCGCCAGTTTGCTATCTCGTGGAACCCCATCAAGTCGCTGACGGCCTCATTCAACAGCAATACAACGGCCCACATCCTTGAGCCCGTGGGTCAGGTGAGGAGGGATCTTCACTCCGATGATTACCGTAATTGGCGTGACACGGTCATGGCGTCTATTAAGGATTTAGGCACTCCTTGGGCCTACAATCAGACATTTACTATGAGTTACAAGGCTCCGTTCAGCCAGATTCCCATATTGAGTTGGATCACTGCAAACGCATCCTATAATTCCACTTACCGCTGGGATCGCGGAACTGTTATCAATAATATATCGTCGGGTAACACGATTGCTAACCAAACGTCCAGGACGCTGGATGGCCGTTTCAACTTAGAGCAGTTCTACACCAAGATTCCTTACTTCAAGAAAATTGACGAGCGATTCTCTAGCAAAAACACTAAACGATCTAAGCAACCTGTTAAGAAGGATAAACCCAAGAAATTTAGCCGCACCATCAAGCTGAATCCCGATTCGGCCACGGTCATTAATCACAAGATGGGTGTCAATAATGTGAAAGTGAGTGCCACTAAAACCGATGACACGCCCTTCAAGATTGAGTATAGGGTAGTGGATAAGGATAATGTGGAAATCACGACACTTGGTACCGAGAATCTTAAGTTCACAATCACTGAGTTGCCCAAAGTCGAGAGGAAGAACTTCTTTACTGAGGCTGCACAGTACATGTCTCGTGTGCTGATGAGTGTGCGCAACGTCAATGTGCAATGGAAGAAAACAACGTCTTTATCTATACCGCAATTCATCCCTGAGATTGGTGATATCTTTGGACAGTCTAATCATTACGATGTGTTGGCTCCTGGTTTGGACTTTGCTTTTGGTTTTGTGGGAGAGTCCTACATTGAGAAATCACTGGATCGTGGTTGGCTAATTGGTGACTCGAAACATACTTCACCGGCGATTTTTGCCCGCACCAATGAATTCAAGGCTGAGATTCAGCTCGAACCCATCTCTGGCCTCAAAATCACCCTTAAGGGTAACAGGACGGATAACAGAACGAGTCAGATACAGTATATGTTCACTGACCCGATCTACAATTATGGCGGTAGCTACATCAAGACACACATCGCTATGGCTACTGCGCTCAAGAGCTTTAGTAGTGAAGATAATTACCGCAGCGAGACGTTTAGTAAGTTCTTGAGCAATATTCCGATTATTGCTGACCGTATCCAGCAGCAATATATGGGTACGACCTATCCCGACAGAGGCTTCTTGCGTGGCACTGATAAGGCTAATAGCACCTACAATATCAATAATGGTGCGGTAAACAAGGCCAGCAGTGATGTGCTCATTCCTGCCTTCATGGCAGCCTATTCGGGTAAAGACGCTAATAAGGTGAACCTGAATCCCTTCCCCTCATGGAAAGAGATTCTGCCCAACTGGCGAATCTCCTATGATGGGTTGATGCGCATCCCGTTCTTTAAGAAGATCTTTAAGTCGTTTGCCCTTAATCATGCCTATGAGTGTACCTATAATGTGGGTTCATTCTCCTCGTTCAGTGACTGGGTGACCATTGGTGACGGTCTGGGATTTATTAATGATGCTATGAATAATCTCATTATTCCATCATCACCTTTCAACATCGCGTCGGTTACCTTAAACGAGAAGTTTGCTCCGTTGATTGGTTTCAATGCCACGTTCTTCAATGACCTCTCAATCAATGCCCAATATGACGATCAGCGCACACTGACACTTAATTCGTCTGCGGGTCAGTTGGTCGAGGCAGGTACTAAATCGTTTTCTCTGGGGTCGAGCTATAAGATTGCCAATTTCAACCAGGTACTCAAGATCAAGTCTAAGCAGCAGAATGTAAACAATGACCTCACGCTCAGCCTCGGCGTAAAGATGTCAAGCAACACGTCTCTGATTCGCAAGTTCGGTTATGGCATGACCGAGAACGGTGAGAGTACGGACTTCAATTCCACCGAGATTACCGCTGCCAAGGCCCAGCCTACTAACGGTACCCGCTCGTGGAGCGTTAATTTCACCGCTAATTATGTGATGAGTAAGCGCATCACGGTAGGTGCTTTCTTTGATTACCAGAGTAATTCGCCGCTGGTTTCCACCTCGTCCTATCCGACGACCAATACCAACTATGGCTTGTCTATTAACTTGTCCCTAGTTAAATAGCGATAATTGATTTATGGTACTCAGCCTCACAGTCTACACCGGAACTGCCATTATCATGGCATTGCTGGGATGGCATGTGTACCACCGTGAGGAACGACTTATTACCAATGGCGGAAAAGAACTGCCATTTTACGCTTGGGAGATACTTGCTGCCATACTCATCTATGTTGCGATTTCGGCCGTGAGGTGGCTCACGAGCTGGGACTACAACATGTACTACAACTACTATGTGACCATGCAGTCGATGGGGGAGACCTCACGCGAGAATTTCGAGCCCGGTTTTATGCTTGCTACGCGTGTAATGGCTCGCTCGGGTCTGCATTTCGCTTTTTATTTTGCTTTTTGGGCATTATTGCAGATTTCGCTGCTCTACTATGCGCTCAGGCACCGCAAGGTGTTGCTTCCATGGATAGCGTTATGCATCTTTACTGGGCCGTACTATGTGCAGTGGATGAGCACATTGCGTCAAGGGGTGGTAGAGTGCTTGTTTGTCTTGATGGTTGAGTTGATTGTCCGCCGCAAGTTTTGGCTGTATCTGCTATTGTGTTTGCTGGCGATGACTCTTCACAAGATGTCAATAGTGCTCATCCCGCTCTATTTCGTGCCACTCATTCCATTCCGTAATGTTAAGCGGTGGGTGCCTTTCACGCTGCTCGTGCTGTGCGTCCTGATTGGCTCTTTCCCGCAATGGATCCAGTGGACATTTGACCGTTTGGGCCAGTTTGCCGATCTGTTAGGCTATGGCCACTATTATCGCCTGTTCTCCACCAACTCCAATTATGCTTTCAGGAGTGTGATGGGGCCCACGCGCCTTTGTCCGCTGCTCTCATGCTTTATACTGATTTGGTATTATCCTTCAATTAGGCGCATGTTCCCGGCTGACCGTGTCATGCCCGCCATGTATTGTTTCACATTGCTCCATTTGGGCTACCTCAACATCATGGCCAACACTACACAGTACCTGAGCCGACCTGGTGATTTGATGAGATGCTGTTTCCTCATCATGGTTTGCTATACCATGCAATACTTGTGGCGGGAGCGCAAGTGGTTGCTTTTTGCGGTGATGGCACTGTGCAATTTCTATTATATCTATTATGAGATTGCCAAAGCGGTGATCAAGACAGGCAGCATATATGAACCCGAGCTTTATCACACCTTCCTTTTTGGATAACGCATTTGATTCGATAAGTTAAAACAAAGAAACCTGCTTCTCGCAAAAAGCAGGTTTCTTTGTGATATTAAGTTGGTTGGGCTTTACTCCATCTTGCCGCCAAACTTGTTGTAGCTGATGTTTTCCTGTTTGAACTTGTCTTTGGGCTCGGGTGACTCGTCGGGATAGCCAATCCTCACGACGGCCAGCGGAATGATGTTATTGGGGCAGTTCAAGACATTAGCAACCTCGGCCACACGTTCCATGACAGGATAAACACCAGTCCAAACGGCACCCAAGCCTTGGGCATGGGCGGCGAGCAACAGGTTCTCGGTAGCGGCCGATACGTCTTGTACCCAAAAGTCGGGCAACTTGCCTTTGCCATCGGGCATGGTGGTCTTGTCGGTGTCACCACACACGGCAATCATCAGTGGTGCGTTGGTGGGCTGCTGGCCCGAGAGCAGTTTGATGGTGTTCTTGTCATTGATGACAATGAAGTGCCACGGTTGCAGGTTCACAGCCGTCGGTGCTGCCATTGCAGCCTTGAGCATGATGTCGATTTTTTCCTGCTCGACAGGCTGGTCTTTGTATTGACGGATGCTTGTTCGAGTCATGATGTTCTCGATGGCTGCTTGGCCGTTATCGGTCGTGTTAGCAGCTGTCTCTTGTTTTTCTCCTGGTTGGGTGGAGCATGAACCCATCAATAGGACTGTTGTCATTGCGAATAATAACTTCTTCATTTTTGTGATCGTTTATTGGTTAAAAAATGGAATGAATATATGATTTGTGTATTATGGGGCAAAATTACGATATTTTGTCGTTATTCATGATTAATTTGTTTCATTTTTTACTTTTGTAAATAAAATAGGGCGACTCAGTTTGTATTTGTAAAAAAAGCAGTATCTTTGCAGCCGCAAAAGTTGAAAATGAGCATCTGGCATAACATATTTTGTGTGATCACTTCCCCAAAATACGGTTGGGAAGTTATTAATCAATCCAACATACCAACAGGTAAGGTGCTGCGCAGTGCCTATATCCCGTTGCTGTGTGTGTTGGCCTTGTCGTGCTTTGTGCCCATGATTTATGACCGCACGATTTTGTTCAGTTCGTCGCTCATGACGGGTATTGTGCTATTCTCGACCTTTTTCATCAGTTATTTTTTGATCAGTTACCTGCTGGAAGGGTTTTATCCCGAGTTGGCCAAGACCGAAGGGGCTAAGGCACGGTTGAACGATTATATCCTGTACAATCTCATTTTCCTGGTCTTGCTCAGGATCTTGAGCAATTTGTTGCCCAGCGATTTCACGCCGGTTCTATTCCTCATGGTCTATCTGCCATGGATGGCATATCGAGGTACCGATAACCTCTTTGTCAAGAAAAACAAGGTCGCTAAATTTGTCATCATCTCATCGGCTTTGTTGCTTGGCTTGCCCTTTATGTTTGAAGCTATATTAGGCTTGTTTATCATTAAATGAACGTGAGTATCTATGGCAAAGAATAATAACCACAACAATACTGTCAATATCAAGAACCGCAAGGCCACATTCGACTATGAAATCGTCGAGACCTTCACTGCGGGTATTGTGCTCACCGGTACCGAGATCAAATCCATTCGTCAGGGTAAGGTGGGATTGACCGATACCTATTGCGCGGTCATTAACAGCGAAGTCTGGGTCAAGAACATGTATATTGCCGAGTATAGCTTTGGGTCCTACAATAACCACATGACGCACCGCGACCGCAAACTCTTGCTCAACCGCAAGGAAATTCGCCGCATTGCCAAGGATGCTCTGCAGCCGGGATTCTCTATCGTCCCGTTGCGCCTGTTCATCAACGAGCGAGGCCTGGCAAAATTGGTCATTGCCACAGCCCGCGGTAAAAAGCAGTACGACAAGCGACAGTCCATCAAGGAACGCGAGGACAAGCGAACCATCGATCGCATGTTCAAGCACTAACCCCTATTTATAAGTCAATAAATATCACAGGCGACCATCTGGCCGCCTGTTTTTCCATGTGATATGAGAGTACTTCATCGATGTTCTCCTAACTCTTCAACGTCATAACGAAAATCATCATCAAGATACCAGCTTCTCATCGCTGCGCCCACAATCGTGCATAAAATCCACAAGATATTTATAATAATTAACGGCCATGTTGAATTTGAATTGGTGGGAGTCAATTCAATTGCAGCAAAATAACCGCAAATAAATCCAAAGATATATGGTATCCAGCATCGCAATTTGTGGGTTGTTATTAACCGCTTTACATCCTGATAAAACTGTGAAGTCCTATTGGCATTTTTCATTCTTGAGAGAAAATGTCGCATTACCTTGTTCATGATATAATATGCAATCAGGCAACCGGCTACGCAACCACCGATCCAAACATCAAATGGCCCCAAGTCATTCGTAAAATAGTCATATACTATGTACGCAACTATAAGCGCAACAACAACGACCAGGAAAGCGATACCTAGCCATTGGTGCTTTCCTTCTCCTCCTTCTGTTTGTAGGTGTTTGATTAAATTCTCAGATTTTGCAATGATGCGTTGTTGCAAGTCACGCAATTTCTGTTCATCACTCATTGCTTGAGGCTCTTTAAAATCTTCCATAATAAAATCAATACTTAATTACCCGTTGTCGGGACTAAAAAGTTAATAAAAGGCTACACATATCGCTGATTTATAATGATTTAATGGTGGTCAAAACATTAAATTCAAATCACCCTATGCACTACTTGTTCGTAAATTTCGTAAGAATTCTTGAAGTATGCAAGCAATACTCAGAGAATTTATTGAGTGACAAGGACAATATGCCCAGGTGTGGCGTTATCTCCAAGTTCAGCGATCTTGAGGTCATTGCCACAGCCCGCGGTAAAAAGCAGTACGACAAGCGACAGTCCATCAAGGAACGCGAGGACAAGCGAACCATCGATCGCATGTTCAAGCACTAACCCCTATACATAAGTCATAAAACAAAACAGGCGACCATTCGGCCGCCTGTTTTATTGAGTATCATGTGATTGTGTCTTATCCCAAGAAGCCCAGGAGGACACCGGCAGCAACTGCTGAGCCGATCACGCCGGCCACGTTGGGCCCCATGGCGTGCATGAGCAGGTAGTTGCTGGGATCAGCTTTAAGACCCTGGTCGTTGCTGATGCGTGCGGCCATAGGCACAGCCGACACACCGGCATTACCGATAAGCGGGTTCAACTTCTTGCTCTTGGGCAAAATCAGGTTAAAGATCTTCACGAACAAAACACCCGAACAGGTGGCGATGACAAAGGCACATGCACCAAGGATAAAGATAAAGATAGTCTCCTTGGTCAGGAACTGTGATGCCTGGGTCGAAGCACCCACGGTCATACCCAGCAGGATGGTCACGATGTCGGTCATCGCGTTGCTGGCAGTGTGGGCCAGACGCTTGGTCACACCGCTCTCACGCAGCAGGTTGCCGAAGAACAGCATACCCAACAGGGGGATAGCTGAGGGCACCACGAAGCAGGTGAGCAACAAACCGAAGATGGGGAAGACGATCTTCTCCAGCTGGCTGACCTTGCGGGCGGGTTTCATGCGCATCATGCGCTCCTTCTTGGTCGTGAGCAGGCGCATGATGGGCGGCTGGATCACCGGCACGAGCGCCATGTAGCTGTAGGCACTCACGGCAATCGCACCCATCAGGTTGGGCGCCAGTTTGGACGACAAGAAGATAGCGGTGGGGCCGTCTGCACCACCAATGATGGCGATAGCACCAGCCTGGTCGGGCATGAAGCCCAGGAACAGGGCGATCATATAGGCACCAAAGATACCGAACTGTGCCGCAGCGCCAACAAGCATCAGCTTGGGGTTAGCCAACAACGCACTGAAGTCGGTCATCGCACCTATGCCCAGGAAGATCAACGGCGGGTACCAGCCGTTGCGCACACCTTGATATAGGATGTTTAGCACTGACCCATCCTCATAGATGCCGATCTCGTTACCCGGCTGGAACGGAATGTTACCAATCAGGATACCGAAGCCGATGGGCACGAGCAGCATGGGCTCAAAATCATGCTTAATGGCGAGGTAGATAAAGAACAGACCCACCAAAATCATGATCAGGTTAGTGTAGTCAAAGTTGTAGAACCCCGTGAAGTGCCAGAAGTCCAACAACTTGGTGAACAGGAAATTGTCAAGCAGTACCATAATCTGGAGTCTGTTTTTATCCGATTACCATGATTGTGTTACCCTCGAGTACCGAATCCTCCTTCGATACCTCGATGCTCTTGACAGTACCGTCAACGCCAGCATGGATCTCATTGCCCATCTTCATGGCTTCGAGGATGCAAACGACATCGTCGGCCTTTACCTGCTGACCCACCTTGACAAAGATGTCCTTGATGACGCCGGGAAGCGGCGACTCAATGACGTGACCGCCACCAGCGGCGGGAGCGGCCTTGCGGGCTGCGGGCTTGGGAGCGGCAGCGGGAGCATCGCTCACGGCAACACGCTTCACTGCGGGAGCGGCCTTGGGCTGCTCGGGCAACTCAACGTCATAGGCTACACCGTTGACCTGGATGTGGGCGATGTTGCCCTCAATGTTATCGACAGCAACATTGTACTCGTTGCCATTGATTTTATACTTGTATTCCTTCATTTTGAGTGAATGATTTTTATTGGTGATTATTTTTTGATAACGGGTAATTCACGCATCAGGCCAGTTTTTGAAGCCCATGTCGAGCCGTCACGGGGAGTAAGCGTCAACACGCCACTCTCGTTGTCGTGGGCGTTCAGGTGCTGATACAAGGCGAAGCAGATGGCTGCCATCGTTTCGCCGTCGGCATCACCACCAGCGGGAATAGCGGCAGCTTGGGCAGCAGGAGCGGCCTCGGCTTTAGGCTTATCCTCGCTCGACAGGTTGCGGCTGGCAAACATACCGAACAACTTGAAGAGGATGTAGAGCAGTGCCAGTGCAATGAATACTACCGACATGGCTAACAGGGCAATCCAGTAACCGTGAGGATCCTTGATGTGGAAGGCCTCGATGTTCTCGTTCACCTCGCGGATGTTGTAGTTACCCTTGGTGACAGCGGACTCGATGGTCTTGCCGTCTTTCACGGTCCACTCGGTCTTGCCGTCGTCCAGTACGCTCGGCAGACGGCCCTCGGCCTTAATAGCGTAAGTCTCACCAACGTTAAGCGTGGCGGGAATTGTCACGTCGTCAACCAGGTCACCATTCACGTCATAGAGGGCAATGTAATTGTCCTTGCCACTGGTGAAAGTGAAAGGCATGTGGAAGGTGCCCGACTTGGGGTCACCATCGGCTTCCATGACGAAGTGGGTGCGAGGAGCGATCTTGGTGTGGCGCTCATCGCCGCGGGGAATCTCGTAGATGGCCCCGGGTTGGGCTTCGCAGAGTTCAACCAGAATCTGTTTGGGCTTTTTCTTGTTGCCCTTATTCTTATCGAACACATTCTGGATCTCCTCACGGCTCAAGGTCGTGATGAACATCTGCTCGACGGCAGTTGAGCCATAGGACGAGTTATAGAACTCGACCCAGCCATTGCCGCCCGTGCTATCCTGCTGCACCATTACCTCGTTGATGCGCACGTTCTTGCGGCTTTGCGCGAGCGTGGGCAGGGCGAGGATGGCACACAACAGCATGAGTGTCAATGCTCTTTTACTCATAACAGTTTGCATTGATGGTTTACAAGGGGATATTGCCATGCTTCTTGGCAGGGTTGGTCAACTTCTTGGTGCGCAGCACTTCCAGGGCGCGGATTACGCGGAAGCGGGTGTTGCGCGGTTCAATCACGTCGTCGATGTAGCCATAACGGGCTGCATTGTAAGGCGTGCAGAAGAGGTTGTTGTACTCGTCTTCCTTGGCCTGGATGAACTTCTTGCCTTCTTCGAGCAGCTCCTTAGCCTTCTTCTCATCGCCGGCAGCCTTGGCTTCCTCGGCTTGAGTCTTGAAGTTCTTGCTGTCCTTGGCATAGAGGATCTCGGCAGCACCTGCAGCACCCATCACAGCGATCTCGGCGCTAGGCCATGCATAGTTCAAGTCACCACGCAGCTGCTTGCAGCTCATCACGATGTGAGAGCCGCCGTAGCTCTTACGCAGGGTTACGGTTACCTTGGGCACAGTAGCTTCGCCATAGGCGTACAGCAACTTAGCACCGTTCATGATCACGGCATTGTACTCTTGGCCGGTACCAGGCAGGAAGCCGGGCACGTCAACGAGGGTTACCAGAGGAATGTTAAAGGCATCGCAGAAGCGAACAAAGCGACCGCCCTTCTTCGAGGCGTTCACGTCGAGCACACCTGCCATGCAGTTGGGCTGGTTGGCAACAACACCAACGGCCTGGCCGTTGAAGCGAGCGAAACCAACGATGATGTTCTTAGCAAAGTCCTTGTGAACCTCGAGGAACTCGCCATTGTCGACGATAGCGCTGATGACCTGATACATGTCATAGGGGTCATTGGCACTCTCGGGGATGATGTTGTTCAGAGCGTCCTCAACACGGTCGATGGGATCGGTGCACTCAACACGGGGAGTCTCCTCCATGTTGTTGCTGGGCATGTAGCTCAACAGCTGACGGATGATGGCGATAGCCTCTTCCTCGGTCTCGGCAGCAAAGTGGGCCACACCGCTCTTGCTGGCGTGTACACCTGCACCACCCAGTTGCTCTTGGGTCACGTTCTCGCCGGTAACGGTCTTTACCACCTTGGGACCGGTGAGGAACATGAACGAGATACCCTTGGCCATGATGATAAAGTCAGTCAGGGCAGGGGAGTAAACGGCACCACCAGCACAGGGGCCAAGGATGGCACTGATTTGGGGAATAACACCCGAAGCATTGATGTTGCGCTGGAAAATCTCGGCATAGCCAGCCAGAGCGTTCACGCTCTCCTGGATGCGGGCACCACCCGAGTCATTCAATCCAACGACAGGTGCGCCCTGCTTCATAGCCAGGTCCATCACCTTACACATCTTCAATGCCATGGTCTCGCCCAGTGAACCACCAATGACGGTAGCATCCTGTGCGAAAACATATACCAGACGACCACCAACGGTACCGAAACCGGTTACAACACCGTCGCCGTCATAGGTCTTTTTCTCCATGCCGAAGTTGGTGCAGCGGTGCTGAACAAACATGTCCAGTTCCTCAAAGCTGCCCTCGTCAAGGAGCATATTGATGCGCTCACGGGCAGTGAATTTGCCCTTCTCGTGCTGTTTTGCGATAGCCTTTTCACCACCGCCCAAGCGTGCTTTCTCGCGACGCTCGATCAGCTCTTGAATTTTCTCTAATTGTTTTCCCATGTCGATTGGATATTACTTGTTGGGATTCTCGCAAAGCTCTAGAAGTGCGCCACAAGTGGTCTTGGGATGCAGGAAAGCGATGTTGAGGCCCTCAGCACCCTTGCGGGGATGTGCGTCGACAACGCGGCCGCCCTTCTCCTGTACCTCGTCCAATGCGTTCTGCACGCCATCCTCAACGGCAAATGCTACGTGCTGGATGCCACCATGGCCACCGTTCTTCTCGATGAACTTGGCGATAGCGCTCTCGGGGGCAGTAGCCTCCAGAAGCTCAATCTTGGTCTGACCTACCTGGAAAAAGGCGGTCCTTACCTTTTGGTCAGCAACTTCTTCAATTGCAAAGCACTTGAAGCCCAGCATGTTCTCGTAGAAAGGAATTGCCTCCTCGAGCGAGGTAACGGCGATTCCCACATGTTCGATGTGCGAAATGTTCATAACTTTCTAATTTTTAATTAATTATATTATTGAACTAAGTGATTTTTCAAAATATCGTACAAAAGTACAAAAATTATCTTTTATATAATGTGTCAAAACACCGAAAACATTGACTATATTTGCAAAAAAATAATCTTTTTAGAGATGGAACTGGCATTTATCATTTTGTCTGTCATTTCACTATTGATGGTGGTAGTGGCAATCGTCATACTGCTTGGCAAGGGTGACGACTTCATCGTGGGCTATAACCTAGTGTCAAACACGACGCGCGGTTGGTATCACGAGCGACGTGTGAGAGTCCTTGCTGCTGCCTTGTTGTTGATTCTAGCTATTGCTTTGCCATTGGTGGCTGCCTTGATGATAAAGGGTTACAAGCTGCTAGTCATGAGATATTTGCCTTCGGCGCTGATATTGCTTCTTATCACCACTTTTATCGTTGCCCATTTCTGGGTTCGCAAGAAGGACAAGAAGTAGCTGGTTCCCTATTCATGCTACAAGCTAATTTTCAGAGAGTTATACATCTGAATACAAGTAGAGACGCAAAATTTTGCGTCTCTATATCGTGAATGAATATGTACTTGATTTTATGTTGTTACTTCAGGCGGTAGAAATAGCCTAGGGTAACCGAGATGGTCATCGAGTTAGAGCTAGAGAAGACGTCAGTCTTGTGGCTAGGGAATGCGTCAGTCAATCCGTAATAAAAACGGCCTTCCAGTAACAATGATTGTTTGGTGTTAAGGTTGACTTCCATGCCTGCTCCAGCACATATGCCATAGTCCAGTCGGTTTTTTACCTTCATGGTCATTTGCTCAATATGGCGGGTATTTTGGACAAAATACTCCATTGTGGCGGCATTGTGATAGTCAAAATTGGACGACACGCCATCGGCAATCATCACACCGAGCTCAGGTCCCAGGTTGAAGAATCCCTTTACCCGATTGTTTCCAAAGAAGATATGTGTTAAAATGGGCAGTTCCAGATAGGTGAAGCGGTGATTATAACTTAAATCGGAATCGTCAAAAGCCTCTTTCCAGCCGCGTTGAGCTAGATTGAATTCGGCTATGAGCCCAAAGTTCTTTTCCTCAATGTAACGGAACATCGCGCCAGCTGTTATTCCTGGCAACATTGACTGCTGCACTGAGGGATTAAAATTGGTGCGCGACAGGGTCATGCCCGCTTTTCCACCCACGGCAAATGTGCCCTCGTAGTGGGTCTGTGCCACTAACGAGAACGCGATTGCCATCATCAAGATGAGCGCTAGTCGCCTCATTTTACATTGACTGTGATCTGGTGGTCAGGGGAGAAGTGGATTATCTCAACAGCCTGGTTGGTGTAACCGCACCAGTTGTCGCTACGCTCCCAACGGAAACTGTTCTGAATGCCCTTGTACAGTGGGGTATCCTCATCGATGCGACCGTCAACACCAAGTGACTTAAGAAGGTACATGCCCATGTCATAACCGTAGATAGCCATGTGGGGAAGGGCTTGCAACGGCTCTCCGCCAAAGTTGCTCTTGTAAGCGGCTTCAAGGTCGCGGGTGCGGAATCCCTTGGCATTGAAGAAGCGGGTGAACATGTAGGTGTCGATGTCTTGGAGATCAGTCTGGTGCTCTTTGAGGTAAAGCACATACTCGGGATAAGCAATAAGTCCCAAATCGCAGTCAAAGCGTTCCTTTTTCACCTCTTTTAATGCCTTGATGTATCGCTTGAGCAAGGTCTTGTCACCCGATGACGGAATGAAGACATACTTCGATCCGGGATTCATCTGATTAGAGATATCGTTGTAGCTCAAGTCGCCATTCACATTGATGGTGGCGGTGCTGTATTTCTTGCCGTTGATATGTTTGCGGATGTGTTCAAACATATCCTTGTCGTTCTCGCTGGCCGCGTTCAAGAAGATGACGTTGTAACCCTTGAAATGCTCATCAAACCAGCTCATTACGCCATGAATCATCTCGTTTGTTGGCGTATTCACCTGATAGATATAGGGATTGTCAAGGTAATCCTCGTTCTTGGTAGTGAAGCAGTTAATAACGTTCACGCCATTGGCCTTACCGAAGTTGTTGATGCGTGACAGTTGTTGTGGCTCGCTGGGGGCGATGATCATGTTCATCAACTTCATTTCGGGCAGCGCCAAAAGGCTGTCGGTAACATTCAGGTTATGCTGAGTGTCATAGACCTTGAGGTTAATGTGCTTGGTAGTGATACGGCTTGCGCTGTCCAACGCCAGCAAAAATCCCTTATAAAAGTCAGTGTAAAGGTAAGCCTGCTTGGGAGGTGCGCTTTTATGCAACTGGAAGGGGAGCACCATGGCGATATTTACCTCATTCTCCAAACGTTTCCCTACCAGGTTGTCATACAGGTCATCGATGCGGGGGCTGTAGTAGTCACGCAGTTCGTCGAGTGGTATAGTCGCCATATCACCGGTAACCCTTTCATTTGTGGGCTTGGGTAAGGTGATGGTTTTGCCCTTTTTGGCTTTTTTCATGTCGGGGTTGGCATCCTTGAGCTCTTTCTCGGTAATGCCATTATCAGCGGCGATTGAAGCGAATGTCTCACCTCGCTTAACCTCATAATTGTAATTGCGTCGGCCCTTGCGCTCATAGATGAACGGCAGTGCGGTGTTAGGCACGACTTTTATCTTGGTCCCAGCGGTGTATTCTGCGGGTTTCAAGCCTGGATTTGAGGTGATGATTCCCTCTATTGAAGAATTATACTGCTTTGCGATTGAGTAGATATCTTCATCGGCTTGCAAGGTGTGGAATGTGGGTTCAGATCCTTGAGGAGCAACAATTTGTGTAGTGCCTGAGAATGCATCAGCAATTTGCTTGCTGGTTGTGGTGGTGGCAGTTGATGTGGCCTTTGCGGGAACCTTGAGCACTTGGCCCACTTTAATACCCTTATCGCTGCCGGGATTAGCTGATATCAACTCATCTACAGTCACACCATATTTTTTTGCCAGCCCGTAAAGTGTTTCACCTTGTTCCACTTTATGGGTTCCTGTGGCGTCGGGAACACTTGTGGCAACGGGGGTGTTCGTTTGGCCGTCAAGAGGAAAATACAGCTTCATGCCGGTTTCAATGCCGTCGGCTGCACTGGGGTTGTTCTGGATGATGAAATCCTTGGTCACGCCCAACTTGGCTGCGATGTCATAGATGCTCTCATTAGCGCTAGTTTCATATGTGTAGAACTGATGACCGCCAATGACGGTGATGGGTAGATTCATTTGCGCCTGTGACAATTGTGCCGCAAGTGCTAAAGCAAGAGCTGTGATGATATTTTTAAAATTCATAATCAGTGAGTTGTGTAATCGTGCCTAAAGTAATAGTTTATGCTTTGTGCCGTTTGGGGCACAAAGTACACGGCAAATTTAATAATTATTGTCCGAAATAGCGCACTGATAGTGGCAAAAAATGCCATTATAAGAGAAATGCTCACTTTGGATTGACCACTCGGTCTCCAATATAACTAGCCAACTGGTGCCTGATTTTATAGAGTTCCTGCAGTTGTTCCATGAGCTGGGGCAGTTGGTCGGGACTGGCAGTGGCGATTCTTGCTTTAAGGTCATCTATTCTTTGTGACAGCAAGGCGTTCTTCCAATTATACAGCCTATCTGGTACCAGATTGAGCAAGCGGTCGCGGTCCTCAACAATTACGGCAAACTGGGTGTGTATCTTACTGAGTTGGGGCAGACTCTCGGTAGCGATGTCGCATGACAGCTGCCTCACTTGGGCGTCATCAATGGAGCAGAGGGCGCGTTGCAGGTAGCTGCATCTGAAATCCTGCAACTCATTTTTAACCTTAAGATTAGCAGTGGCTTTGGCCGATTTCAACTTGCGCTCTTGGGCATTAATGAGTCCGGCGCTATCCATTGCTTCAAGTTCCTCATCGTCCTCTTTTTCCAGCTCTTGCTTTGTGTACTCTTCGATGCGTTTCTCAGCATTGGTGTTAAACGTTTCGAGGTCGCGATAGAACGGTTCAATGTACTGCAGGGCTTTCTTGAACGTGTGGGCATACAAGGGATCGCTGAATTCCATCTGGTCAAGCAACAGTTCGTTGTTGATATACTCCAAAACGGTCGTTGGGCGGTTACCGTCGTCATAAACAGTTTCGCACAAGAAGCACATGCCGTAATTGATGATGAGCTTGATTACCTCGCGTTCCTGGACCGTCACTGAGCTTAAACCTCTGGGGGTGTGTGTTGTAACAGTCTCAGTGGCTGGGTCTTCAGTCTGCAGATAATCGAGCGGTGGAGGTGGTAGTGGCGCTTGTTCATCAACCGGTTGGCCCGATTCCCTCATTCGCTGTTCACGGGCCTTTTGTTGTTGGCGCTCCTTTTCCCATTGCTCAATGTACTTGCCGCGATAGTGCTTGATTTGGCGCAAAATAGTTTGTTCGTCCATTCCGAACAGGCCGCTGCACTCTTTGGCATATACCATGCGGGCAATCTCATCAGGGATGATGGCGATTGACTTGACGACATCAGTAATGGCGGCAGTGCGCTTAATGGGATCATTCTGCGCATCCTTGAGTACTATACTCGTTTTGAAATTGATGAAGTCAGTCTCGTTTTGCTTGATGTATTCTTCGACCTCGGTAAAACTGTGGGAACGAACAAACGAATCAGGGTCATCCTCGGGTGGCAAGGGTAACACCTTAATATTCAACCCTTCCTTAAGCAGCATATCAACGCCTCGAAGCGCGGCCTTTACACCAGCGGCGTCACCGTCAAACATCTCGGTGACGTTGCTTGTGAAGCGGCGAATAGCATAGATGTGTCCTAAGGTGAGTGCAGTTCCTGAAGAGGCTATCACATTCTTGAAACCAGCCTGATGCATCGAGATGACATCAGCATAGCCCTCGACGATAAAGCACTTGTCCAGTTTGTTGATTTCTCGCTTAGCCTGATACAAGCCATAGATGATGTCACCTTTTTTATAGATAACTGATTCGGGCGAATTGACATATTTTGCTATGTTCTTGTCTTTCTTGAGCGTTCTGCCGCCAAAACCGATCACTTTACCGGCGATATTCATAATGGGGAACATCACACGCCCGCGGAAACGGTCATGACCGCCTCCATGATCGCTGGGAATACACAGCCCAAGGTCAAAAAGCAGCTGAGGGTTGAAACCCTGCTTGGTCGCTGCCTTGTAAAAGTCATCATATCCCTCACTGGAGTAACCCAGACGGAATTCCTTGATGGTAGCATCGTTGAAACCACGCTCACGGAAGTAAGCCAAACCGATGTCTTGGCCCATCTGGGTCTCATGAAGCTGTTTCTCAAAATAATCACACGCCCATTCGTTAAGCATGAGCATGGCTTCGCGTTCGGTCTGTGCCTGTTTTTCCTCGTCGGTAAGCTCTTTCTCTTGGATTTCAATGTGGTATTTGCGGGCAAGGTAGCGCAGCGCTTCGGGATAGCTGAGCTGTTCATGTTTCATGATGAAATTGACTGCACTGCCGCCTTCGCCACAGGCAAAGCACTTACAGATACCTTTAGCGCGTGAGACATAGAACGATGGGCGGCGGTCGTTATGGAAAGGACATAACCCTATCCAGTTTGAACCGCGCTTCTTCAGGCTCACGAAGTCGCTCACCACGTCAACGATGTCGGCGGTGTCAAGAATCTGCTGAACTGTGCTGTGATCAATCATCTTGCCTGTTTAATGCTGTTGGTTCCGGTTTGGGGCGCAAACCACATCGGGAATTAAAGACTGGTCAATGGCCGATATGCCATGCAGGCGGAGTTCAAGGGCATCGCCCTTAAATGCGGCACGGAATTTGGCTGTGTTGTGGTCCATGAGTTTCAAAGCCTCGCGATAGATCATGATGGCCATTTGTGTATTGCCTTGACATAACAATACATGCCCGTGGTTGAGATGATCCTGGGCCGTAGGCTTGTCATCACTGGCTATGCGGTCATAGTAATCGTTAGCACGGTCATAGTCACTCAGCAGGAACGAGCACCACGCGATGGGGCGCCAGGCGCGATGCTTTGCTCCTTCCATCAAGTCGGCTTTGAAATACTGCTGTAAAGCTTCACTTGTACGGTTCATCTCTAGCAATACATGACCGATGGTGAGGGTGAGGGACACGTTTTCGGGGCTCATGGCCTCGGCACGCTGGTAATATTTGAGCGCATCGTCAAGTTTGCCTAGAGAGCGGTAGCAAGCGGCAATGTGGCGGATGTTCCACACATCTTCCTCATGGAGTAACTCATACCGCTTGTAGTAGTTGAGCGCTTGCTCGGTTTTACCGGCATTCTGATAGGCAAAACCGATTTTCTGGTAAATGTGGTCATCGGTTGCATCATCCATACCCTCGAGACGGGTGAAACAGTTGATGGCGTCATCATAGAACGCGTTTTTGAAATAGAGTGCTCCAAGCAGTTCAAGCACATGGGCATCACGGGTGACTTGTGCCAGCGGAATGCAGTCAGTCATGTCAAGACCGGGATTATCCATTACAGCGATAAATTCACGTCGGCGGGAGAACAGCTTGAAGAACCGATACAAATCTTGAACGAAAGCATTAATGATGCTCACGCGTTTTTTGCGTTCATCAGGTAACTCTGATTGTTGGGCGTCGCTAAGGGCTGCATTCTGCTCCTCGAGTTGAGCCGACATCATCGTTCGTTGAGATTCAGGCAATGCGCCCAACGACAGGCAGAACGAGTATTTGTCGCTATTGCATAAGTAGGGGGCATGCTGGATTACCTCGGCAAGGGCCATTTTCCCGTCACCCAGGTTCTCGACAACGGTCGAATGGGCAGCATAGAATGGCAAGAACCAATTGCTTAATGTCTTGAAGAATGGGAACGTCTTGAGATGGGCAAATGTGGCGATAAAGACATCGCTGCCCTCAAGCTGCATGGCGTTAAATTCCTCGATCCTGCGGGTGATTCCACTTTGGTCAAGCCATTGTTGCCACTCGGGGTTAGCCTCGATGTCACTCAGGTCAATGATTTGTGAATCCTTGTCTTTGAGTTTATCGATGATGTCGGGGCGCATCTTCATGATGTTGGGGATGAGGTCATTGCGCACACGTTCTTTCACGTTCTCGGTGTTTCGGGAACGGGCTAACTGCACCTGGATGCTCCACACGTCAAGATCGAACTCTGGCGTATCAATCATGGCAGCAAGGCGCATTTGGATGGCTTTAGATGTCGATGTCCGTTTTTTGTGAGCTAGCATGACTAGCATGGCACATGTCAATGCGCGCAACTGCACTTGAGGCTCGTCAGAGAGGGAGTAGGCCTCAAGCAAAATGAGCAACTTACTCTCATCATAAAACTTCATCATCCCCAGGAACAATGCCGCCACGAGCAGGCAACGTGTATGAACGGGTAGTATGTCGCCGCTAATACACAATTTCAGGCTCCCAGCGTCGTCTGACGACAATGGAAACGATGACCATACCCGATTAAACAATCGGGTCTCTAGTTCCTCGGCCTGCCGCAGTTGTGACAAAATGACATGACTGTTACTTTGTTTATTGGAAGAATTCTGGGTGAGGGAGATGAGTTTTAGTGCCTCACGGTACTCCTCAACGATGCTTACCAACGATACACCATTCAACTCACGGCGCCGAGCGTAAAACACCTCTGGGCTTGTTGGCTCCATCAGTGCGATGAAGCATTGGTCATTCAACGTGTAGAGTGATTGCCTGATGTTGGACAGGATCTCATCACGTTGAGGGTCCATCACACCTTGTTCCAAATAGTTGAGCATGAAAGAATAAGACATGCGCAACCGTTCCAATTCATCATTCAGGTTACCGCGTCCAACCTCGTTGACCAGCGCCGACACGTGGCGAAAGGCATCATTGACCTCAGCGTCGTTGATGCACTGCGAGGCCTGTCGGTGGATTTGTTCTATTTCTTGTAAAGTCATTTGGTCTCAGTGTTGTGGCTATAAGTGACTAATAACCTATATTGCAAATATCGTGCAAGAATCTGATTGTTCTCCACTAGGCACTTACATATACGCGTGACCTATAAAACGCCCTTTATTGATGAGTGGCGCTGATGAAGTGGTAAGGTGGATGAATCCACTAGTTAAAACAGGTGACTAACGCTCTTTGATGTTATCTTTTTTCTCTGGAGAGAGCTGTCTTGCGGTGGCTTGGGGAGGGTTGTTCATGCCCAGAACCATGACTAAAATGTTGTCATCATTGTTAGACATGCTCACGTAGGTATTCTCCCACAACCTTTCAAACCTACGTTTATCTACCAGCTCATAATCTTCTTTGGTGATTTCTTCAGCGCCATTCAGGCACGGACCATACAGTCTTACGTATTCATTGATAAATGTGGCCAATTTGTCTGTGAGTTCAGCGCGGTCTCCCCAAAATTCTACAGTATAGTGCCCGTCTTTAAAATGCCTGACGTGTGCTTCAACAAACACGTCCAAGTCATGATTTACGGTAACAATTGATTCCTTGTAGTCTTTGCCCAAGTCAGGGGCCCCTTTCATATATTTATAGAGGTTGCTGATGTCGATAGAAAAGTACTTCCCGATAGGTGATGACGTTGACGGCTTGACGATGCTGCCCTTAGTGTCCTTCTTAAAATTCTCTTTTTTAAATTTGTCGATTTGTGCCATAATATTATGCTAAAATGAAAAAACGGATTACACCATCGTGAGTTAGATGGTTTTATCCCGCAAAGTTAAAATAAATAATCGTCTGTAGCAATAAAAACATCACTTTTCTTTTGGCTTATCAGATGAGAGCTTCCCATCTAGCAGAATTGATTACCATTTTCGGTACAATAGGGCGAAAAAACACAATAAATGCGACAAATAAAGATTTTTCTTGCGGTTTTATGATGATTATAGAAATATTTCCGTAATTTTGCGCCATAATTGCTAACATTAAATAATAGAAGTTATGGTAATACAACGCATTCAAACTCTATTTTTGCTCATTGCTGCGGTTTTGATGGCAGTGTTTGCATTTTTTCCTGCATTTGACTTGTCAATGATTGTGCTGATTATTCTTATTTCGGTACTCGCAGTGATTGATATTTTCCTCTACAATAACCTGCAGCGCCAAATGACAGTGTGCTTTGTTGACATTGTTATTGGTCTTGCATTGCTTGTTTCAATTTGTATTCAGGCCGTTAGACTCATGATGGATGATATTCCTGTATATTGGAATTGGACCTGGGTATTACCTATATTGTCTGTTATTTTCTTGATGCTGGCTCACCGTGCCATGTCAAAGGATAAGAAGAAACTGCGTGACGCCGATAGGCTCAGGTAACGGGAATAATCATTATTTTAATACTCACTTACTAAATCATTTGTCATTAGGCGATGATTGCTGCAATGATAATCGTCTTTGTGATTGGCTACTTGCTGATCACATTGGAACATCCTCTTCACATGAACAAAGCCACATTTGCTTTGCTCACGTGTGGAATCTTGTGGACCCTGTATGCGTTGATGGGTGATGACCCCCATATTCACGAGGCAATCGTGATGCAACTTGGCGATGCTTGTGAGATTGTTGTTTTCCTCATTGGTGCTATGACCATTGTGGAAATCATTGACCGCTATGGCGGTTTCTCATTCATTACCGAGCATATTAATGCCAAGAGCAAGAGGCATCTGTTATGGATCATGTGTTCGTTGTCCTTTGTCATGTCGGCAGTACTCGACAACATGACCACCACCATTATTATGGTGATGATGTTGCGCCGTTTGCTCAGTGACCAAAAGGATCGCTGGATGTTTGCCGGACTTATTGTCATTGCGGCCAATGCCGGTGGTGCGTTTTCGCCCATCGGTGACGTGACCACCATCATGTTGTGGATGGATGAGAAGGTGTCATCGTTTGGCTTGATTGTCAATCTGCTGATTCCCAGTATCGTTGCCATGGTAATACCTGTGTTTATTGCACAGTATTTCATCAAGGAAGGTAAAATGCAGACTGTCACAAGATTAGCCGACAAGCATCCTGATATCCAAGAGCGTCACCCCCATCTGAGCAAGGCGATGCTCATCATTGGTGTCTCTGGCTTGCTGTTTGTGCCTGTGTTCAAGACGGTGACGGGACTTCCTCCCTTCATGGGCATCATGATGTCATTGGGCGTGGTTTGGGCCGTGACAGAGTTTTGGGTGAAGCATTTCAAGATTGACTCCAAGATGGGTGGTCGCGTGTCATCGGCTTTGCACACTATCGATATGCCCTCGATTCTCTTCTTCCTGGGTATCCTTATGGCCGTTTCGGCCTTGTCCGAGGTGGGTGTGCTGACTGCTGTTGCCGATGGTATGAATACACATATTCATGAGCCCGTACTCATGACTTCTATCATTGGTGTGCTCTCGTCGATTGTCGATAACGTGCCTCTGGTATCGGCATGTATCAAGATGTTTGAAAATATTGCTCCTGCTGGCACTACCGATCCCTATTTGATGAACTTTATCGAGGACGGCTTGTTCTGGCACCTGTTGACCTTCTGTGCTGGCGTTGGCGGTTCGTTGCTCATCATCGGTTCTGCTGCTGGCGTGGTCGCTATGGGTATCGAGAAGATTCAGTTCTTCTGGTATGTCAAGCACATTACTCTTTTGGCTTTGGCTGGATATGTTGCCGGTATAGCGATTATTTATCTGGAGAGTCTCTTCCCCTTCTTCATGCAAACAGGAGGATAGCGTCGATAGGAAACGCAAATAAAATAGGCGGGAGACTCATGATGATGAAGACTCCCGCCCATTTTGTTTTGTTGCTGTTCTTATATCAGATTAGTTTGACAGTGGGTGTCAATGTTATTTTTTGTTGCTTGTAGAGTAGTCCCAGCGCTTTCTTAAAGTCCTTCTTACTGCACTGGAAAACGTTGTTGATTTCATCGGGTGAACTCTTGTCGGTGAGTGTCATCTCGCCGCCATGAGCTTCTAAATACTGCAAGATGCGGTCTGATAGGTCGTCAACACGCATTTTCTCGATCTTGGCAAGGGTAACATCCACCTTGCCGTCGTCGCGCACTTGCTTAACGAAGGCCGTGAACCGGTCGCCCACGTTCACGTCCTGATAGGTCTCGTTCTGGTAGATTTGTCCCCAATGGGCATTGTTGACAATGACACGGTAGCCCAGGTCACTGCGTTGCACCACCAGCACCTCTACCTTCTCGCGGTGATAATAATCGGGCTCGGAGTGGTTGAGGAACTTGGCGAGTTTGGCGCTGGCGACGATGCGCTGGCTGGCCTCGTCAAGATAGACACGCACGATGTAGCTGCGTCCCGCCTGCATGTCAACCCTTTGTTCACTGAACGGCACCAGCAAGTCCTTGGCGGTAAGCCCCCAGTCAAGAAAAGCGCCCACCTTGTTCACCGCTTTAACGCGCATGAGGGCAAAATCGCCAACAACGGCACGTGGCACCTCAGTGGTGGCGACAGGTCGGTTCTCGCTATCATTATAAACAAACACCTTAATTGCATCACCCAATTTCATCTCGGGTGTGAGGTAACGTTTGGGTAGCAGCACTTCGTGGGTGTCTTCATCTATTAGATAAGCACCAAAATCCACCATTCGGTTGATTCGCAACTCGTTGTATTCTCCAATCTTCATATTAAATTATTTTGTAGAGAGGCGATGATTTTGAGTCTCTACGATGATTATTTCCGCAAAGTTCGGCAAAAAAATCCATTTCGCAACTTGGTTTTATCTAAATTTGTCGTACCTTAGCGAAATTAATCATAACTTATACCACTGGAGCATGATGAGAACTCACTTAGTTTCATTAGTTATATTACTGGCATTCACTATGTTGTCGACTTCTTGCGGCCGTAATGGGAGCAAGTATGCCGATGACGGTAAACCTGCGGTCACTACGCAAAAGAGCCAGCAACAAAGCAATTCAAGCTTCATGATGTCTAACGGAGAGCGCTGCACCATCGTGGCCGAGGCGACAATCGAGTACCCCAAGACGATAGGCGAGAATTTACCTGCCGACTCACTGCAGCGCCTGTTTGCGGCCTATGTCCTCGAGTCGGGTGATACATTGTCCCTGAGTGAGGCTATGAATCAGGTGGTGGTCAACAGCATGCACCAATATGACTTTATGGAAGGAGCCGTCAGCGAGGATGATGTCGCTGAGGACTCTGATGACATGACCACGCTAAAATATGTTACCAGCACACGCATTACGCCCATTTATAATAAGCATGGAGTGGTAACATTTGAGCGTGTCGATGTGGTCAAGAAAAATGACAAAGTCTCGTCGGTTACTCATCGATATTATAGTTTTGATGTAGAATCTCAAGCTTATATTGATGTGAATCGCCTGTTCCGCGATGACGCGATTTCTGATGTCTGCCAGTTACTCAAACAGCAGCTTCTAGCCCAGAACAACGCGACTGGCAATGAGCAACTTAACGATTTGGGCTACTTTAACGTTGAGAACATCACCGTGTCACGCAACTTCTATTTTGATGACAATGGCGTGACGTGGAGTTTCCTGCCCAATGAACTCGCTGTTGAAGCGGTGGGTGAGCCTAAGATCACGATTCCTTATAAAGACCTTGAACCCAGTCTGTGTGAGAACAGTATTATCGACCGACTGTATTGACGCTATGGAACACATCCTTAACTATTTCCCAGAACTGACCGAGAAGCAGCGTGAGCAGATGGCTCAGTTGGAGGTGTTGTACCCCGAGTGGAACGCCAAGATCAACGTCATCTCACGCAAGGATATTGAGAACTTGGAAGTGAACCACATTCTACATTCGCTAGGCTTGATTAAGTTTGTGAAATTCACCCCAGGTACCCGGATCATGGACTTGGGGACGGGTGGGGGATTTCCAGGCATTCCACTGGCCATCTATTACCCTGACGTGACATTCCACCTGGTGGACCGCATCGGTAAAAAGCTGATAGTGGCACAAGACATCGCCGAGCGCATCGGGCTGACTAACGTTACCTTCCAGCATGGTGATGTCAAGGAGGTGAAGGGCAAATTTGACTTCGTCGTGAGCCGTGCTGTGATGGACCTGGGCGATATGGTGCCTCTTGTGCGCCGTTTCATTGATAGCGAGGACCGCAATGCCGTGCCTAATGGGCTGTTGTGCCTCAAGGGTGGCGACTTGAGCGGTGAGATTTCCCAGTTCAGGAATAAAGTGCTCATCGATGACCTTTCCAGCTATTTCAAGGAAGAGTTTTTCAAAACTAAAAAAATCCTCTACCTCCCCCTCTAACCTTTAACCGTTAACCTGTAACCCATAACCTGATATGAATGCGACAATGATGACCGTCAACCCGTTTGGCGAAAATATGTATATCCTGTGGGACGAGGCTTCGCGCGACGCAGTGGTCGTTGACCCGGGCATGATGCGTGATGCCGAGCGTGAGATGGTAAACAAGATGATTACCGAGAATAGCCTGAATGTGAAACATATCTTGTTGACCCATATGCATTTGGACCATATCACAGGGGCGCGTTGGCTCGCCGACCAGACAGGTGCCGAGGTATGCGCTTGCGCCTTGGACGCTCCGTTGGGACGAGACTTAAAGAGTCAGGTTGAGGAATTCGGTCTCAGCATCGAGTGTGACGCGTTGACCATCGACCACAATTTGGCAGAGGGTGACATACTCACGTTGGGTGACGAGACGATTCAGGTCTTGCATGTTCCCGGACATTCTCCTGGCGGCTTGGCTTTTTATCTGCCGAAGAGCGGGTTGCTGATCAGCGGTGACACGATATTCAACGGCAGCGTGGGGCGCACAGACTTGTGGGGTGGCGATATGGCGCAGCTCATCAACAGCATCCGCGAGAAAATCCTCCCGCTCCCCGACGAAACGGTCATCGCCTCGGGACACGGCCCCACGACCACCATTGCCGACGAGAAACGCTGTAACCCATTCCTATGATAGTCAATCCCCGTGAACAAACGCTCACGGGGATTGTTGTATATAGTATTTAGGAAGAAGTATCAGAATGCGATGATTCCTCCCATGGTCCAGGTGTTCTTGATTTCAGGGCCATAACCTTTCTTGAACACCTCGTTGGGGCTATATCGGAAATAGATTCCAGTGTGTCCTAATGTCAATCCAGCGATAAAGTCAAACGTAATCTTGTTCTGCTTCAAGCCATTCTGGGTGATGCTGTATTCGGTGTTGCCGATTATGTAGTGATTATTCACAAGAGCTTTGTAGTTCCAGTTCATGATACCACCCAACCTGATTGCAAAGGTCTTGTAAATCCTTTGGCGGAACAACAACGGGAATTGCAATGCCCACAGATTCAGGTTTGATGTGCGTTCTTTTATATCCGCAATGTCAGGATAAAACGTAGTAGATACGACATTTGTATTCTCATCAAACATGAGCATGTTGGGGCGCTTCAGCGAGAAGGATTTGTGGTGTATACCCACGCCTAGTGAGATGTCTTGTCCATGATGGCTGCTGTAGTTGATTGCCGCAATGTTGAGCAGACCAATCTCAAAACTGTTGTTGATCATTTCCCATGAGTGATGAATTCCACCGCCCATGTAGAAACCATTCATGATTATTGACCAGTGATGGTCTTTATTTTTAGTGAATGAGAGATTGTATGGGAAGTTGAGTTCCCAGTCACTGCCTTGCGAAGTGTGGACAGTGTCGTTAGTTGAGTGCTGGACTGTGTAGGTGTAAGTGTCGTCTTGTTTGTCACCGAGCACCTTCATCTGCACGCCCGTCGGGGTTTCGGTGATGATTACTTGCCTAGGTTGGTCGATGACCTTAACCGTGTCATTGTTCTGGGCTGACAGTTGCACTGCTGCTAGAAGTACCGTCAGTAAGAAATAATACCTTTTCATAGTCGTTGTATATTTAGTATGTTATTAATTATTTGCGGATAAGTTTCTTGACTTCCTCTGGACTTTTCTTTCCTTCCATGTAGATGACAGTCACGATGTTCTTGGGTGACTTGTTGGCCAGGTTTTGGTTCAGATAGAAAATGTACCTCTTATTCTTTTTGTTGGGTTTCAACGTGTAGAAGCCGTAATAGAGTTGACCGTTACGGTACTCAACATCCTTGTCGATGGCTTGTGAACCGTCTTTAATGACAAGTCTCTCGATGGCCGATCGATCTGATTTTGCCTTGCCGGTTACGCTAATGCTGTGGTATGTGGTAAGACCAAGTTCCTTAGCCTTATTGCCAGTGACGATGATTTCAGTCTTGCCATTCAGCTCTTGGGTCACCCATTCATCAGTGATCAGCTTCTCGTTAAACAGGCTGTTGATGTTCAATCCCTGTTGTGCCATTGCCGTTATAGTGGCCAATAGACCGATGCAAATGATGATAATCCGTTTCATATTAGTATCGTTTTAGTTGTTGTCGAGTTCAAGTGCTTCTCCCAAGCTTGACAGTTGCGCCACCATGCTGTTTGAAGCGTTATCCATAGTGTTTAGATCTTTCTCAATGAGTGCCATAACGGCATCGTCATTGGTAATGGCTTTACCGTTGACATAAGCGATGCATTCGTCTTGAGGACGCTGGGTTTGCCACAGCAAAGCTCCACCGATTGTCAAAAGCACGGCTATTGAGGCGGCGATGCCGATGAAACGGCGGCGCGCGGTCATCTTGACGATGTGGCGTTGCTGTTGCTTGTGGGCTGTGAAATAACCCATCGTGAAGCATGCCTCATCTATCATCTCGCTACTCCAGGGACAGTCAGCAAGAATTTGCTTGAGCATCTGCTCTTCTTGCAGGCTGGTTTCACCCTCAAAATAACGCTCAATGAGTTGCTCCAGCTCCGATTTGCTAGTTATGTTGTGCATCTTATCCATTGTTTTAGCTTTCTTTACGGTTACGGTAAATCTCACGCACACGTTTGCGTGCTCGGCTCAGTTCCACACGCACGTTGACGGCGGTCATATCCAGACGATTTGCAATGTCGTCAAATTCTAACCCCTGCATTTCACGCAGGTCGATGATAGCGCGCTGCTTGGGGGTCAACTCGTTATCAATGATGAGGCGTACTTGCCGGTAGGTCTGAGTGCGTTCATCATCGGTTGTCTCCATAATAGCGTCGGCAGCATTCTCGATAGCGACATCGGCATGGCGGGCATTATGCCGCGCGATGTCGATACTCAGGTTACGGACAGCTGTGATTCCAGCTCCTTGTGCATGGGTCGTGGTTTCATAGCGTTCTTTATGCTGCCATAGTCTTACAAAAGCGTCCTGTACCGCATCGGCAGCATCATCGCGGTTGCCGGTGATGCGCTCAGCCAACGAGAGCATTTGTACTCTCAAGGTGGTGAAGGCTGATGTTATGCGGTCAGTTTGCTTCATTGTCAATCAGTGTTTCTATCCTATAAACGCAAGAATTTGTCTTTTGTAACAAAAAAATGAAGAAAAAAATCGGAGAACCATTAAATATAAGTTCTCCGACCTTAATGAAGTTCGTTTTATCGGTTATCTCAGTCTATTACAGACCGAGGGTGATACCCATAGTCCAGGTGTTCTTGATCTCGGGGCCGCGACCGTCCTCGAAGAACTTGCCGGGAGTGTAGCGGCAATAGATACCGAAATCGTTCCATGAGAGAGTACCCATGAAGTCAAAGTTCACCTTGTTTTGCTTGAGGGCTTTGAACTTGGTATCATACTCAACCTTGTTCAGCTCGTAGTGGTTGTCCACGCGGGCATAGGTATTCCAGTTCAGGATTCCAGCTACACTAACTTCAAGCTTCTTAACAATTCTCTGCTTGAACATCAAGGGGAACTGCAGTGTCCACATGTTCAAGTTAGATGAGCGGTCCTTGATTTCATCAACGCTAACGCTGGGATATGTGCCCATAACGACAGCGTCAGTAAGATCGTCGCGCATGAGCATAGCGGGGCGCTTCATGCTGTAAGAGCGATGGTGGATACCAACACCAAGCGAGATGTTCTGGCCATGAAGGCTGTTGTAGTTAACGGCTGCGATATTGAGCAAACCGATTTCAAAGCTGTTGTTGATGACTTCCCAACTGTGCTTTACACCCATACCAAAGTAGAAGCCGGTTGTCGTAACAGACCAATGTTTAGTCTTCTCATCGTCGTTCTTAAAGGGGTGTTCGTAGGCTACGCCATTGTCCTCATCGGCAGCTACGGTAGAGGTGGGAGCCTCGGCGGCTGCTACTTCAGGAGTTGCTGCATTTAATTGTGCCATTGTGAAAATGGCTGCGCATAAAAGTACTAACTTCTTCATAATTAAGTATTTGTTATTTGGATTTAGTAAAAATCGGGTGCAAAATTAGAAATAATACTTGATATTTGCAACTTTTTAAGTTAGTCATCAGTATTTAAGACTTTTGCGAAGCGCACTTGACTCTTAAAAACAGGGAAATACATGGTAAGGATCACGCCATTCTCTATGGTGGCTTGCACGTCCTTTTCTATAGGCTCCATCGTGGCATCTATCCAAGTGGCGTCATAGTTGCCGCTGAATACGGTCTTGGTCATGTGTCCCTTGAGCATCCCTTCATGCCAAAGCGATTTCTTAACCTGGGCACCATCAATATATATAATGTCATAACCGTTGTCGCTGCGAACAACGGCGAGGGTATAGCGGCCACCCAACCTCAGCCATTGGTCTTCCATGTCGCGGTCCAGGTATTTCCAATAACCCTCTACAGGATCGGCGCTCACGGCAAAATACTCGTCAAGTGCCTCACGGGTCCATAATGTTTTAGCAGCGACTTGTTTCTCGTTCTCGATAGTGAGCACGGCACGCTCAATAGCGACTCGAGAGCCTGCCCCCACTAGATAACCCACTTGCAATGGGCCAGTTGGTCTAGCCACGGTGGTCTCTAACACTTCTTGCAGTTCATCTTTGCCTATGGATATTTTAACGCTGCGGTCATCTACATTTATACTCAAGGTATTCATCTCGTCCTCTAGCGAGACTCCCTTGGTAATAGTGGCTTGTGCCAGCTCACGGGTATCTGTTCCGCTTTGATGGATAACTTTCAAAGTCATCGAGCGCTGGTCGGTGATGTCATCAAATGGAGTGCTATTATCGCAACTCAGTACAACAGCATAATAGTTGCCCTCAACGTCATAATCAAACACCAGTCCCCACTCGATGCTGGAAAGCGTGGTTTTTTCTCCGGTCATAGGGTTCTTGATGCTGCGTGTTTTACCTTGTTTGTTGTTGAGGTTGGCCAATTTTATCTGATAACGGTAGGATGAGCTATTGATGAACATGGTGTCGATAGTCAAGGCAGTCGCCATCGTCGCGTTTTCCTCAATGAGCAAATTTCCGTCGATGGCCTTGTAGCGTCCAGCCATTCTCATTCCAGGGTAGGGAAACAAGCCACCGAAATTGTTTGTTGCCGAGTTATAATAGGATTTCCCCTCGGTCATGAATGTGCTCACGACCATCAGGATACTCATTATTTTTATTATTCTCGCTCTCATAATAAATTACTCGTGATGATAAGGCTCATGCCTGAGGATAGTGAATGCTCTATATAATTGCTCGACAAAGACCAGCCTGACAAGTTCGTGGGGAAAAGTCATCTTGCTCAGCGAGATTTTCTCGTTAGCACGGTCATAGACTTCCTGTGAAAAACCGTAAGGACCGCCCACAACAAAGACCAAGCGCTTACTGCCACTCCCCATGCGCCGTTGCAACCATGCGCTGAAGTCAACCGATGTTCGCTCGGTGCCGTGCTCGTCAAGAAGTACAACATAATCGCTGGGTTCGAATGTGGAGAGCAGTGTCTTGCCCTCAGCGGTCTTTTGCTGTGCCTCACTAAGATTGCGGGTGCTCTTCACGTCGCCCACATACTGGATGTTAAACGTCACGTAGTGTTGCAACCGCTTTACATATTCCTCAATGCCCTGCCTGACAAATCCAACCTCGGTTTTGCCAACTACGGCAAGTGTAATCTTCATTTTGCTTGATAGTTGAGATGATTTTACGCACAAAATTAGCAAATCCCCCGTAAACTCCCTAACTTTCCCTCAAATTTGTTTTCGGGCAAGATTGGTTGCGCCTCGACAACACTCAAATAAATTTGGTATTGTGCTCGGCTTGCACTATCTTTGTAGTCGAGAAAATAATCAAACTGATATAAAAGATATGAAAACTCGAGAAGAACTGATTGATGAATTGATTGACTTGGCGTTTGCCGAGGATATTGGTGACGGTGATGCGACCACATTGTGCTGTATTCCTGCCGATGAGATGGGCCGTCAGCGACTGATTGTGAAAGAGGAAGGCATTCTGGCCGGTGTGGAAATTGCTCGCCGCGTGTTTGAGAAATTTGACCCTGAACTTAAGATGGACGTCATGATCGGGGACGGTGCCCACGTTAAGCCGGGTGATATCGCCTTTGTCGTGACGGGCAAGGTGCGCTCATTGCTGCAGACCGAACGCCTGATGCTCAACATCATGCAGCGCATGAGTGGCGTGGCAACAACTACCGCCCGTTACGCCAAGTGTCTTGAAGGTCTCAAGACCCGTGTGCTGGATACCCGCAAAACTACACCGGGAATGCGCATGCTCGAGAAAGAGGCGGTCAAGATTGGTGGCGGATGCAATCACCGAATAGGCCTGTTTGATATGATCCTGCTCAAGGATAACCATGTTGACTTTGCCGGCGGTATTGTGCCTGCAATAGAAAATGCCCACCAATGGTGCAAAGAAAACGGCAAGAATCTGAAGATTGAGATTGAGGTACGCAACTTTGACGAGCTGCAGCAAGTGCTTGACCATGGTGGCGTGGACCGCGTGATGCTTGATAATTTCTCGGTAGAGAATACCCGCAAGGCTGTAGAAATCATTAACGGTAGGGTAGAGACCGAGTCCAGTGGCGGTATCACTATCGACACGTTACGTGCCTATGGCGAGTGTGGCGTGGACTACATCTCGGTAGGTGCCTTGACTCATTCCATCAAGTCTCTTGACATGAGTTTCAAGGCCTGCTGATGGGCACCATATCAATACAAGACATCCGACCGCTCAATATTGCCGATAGTCCTATCATTATAGCAGGACCTTGCAGTGCTGAGACAGAGCAACAGACACTTGATGCTGCAAAAGCATTGAGTGCTGGTGGCGTAAAATTATTCAGGACTGGCATCTGGAAACCGCGCACCATGCCAGGTAGTTTTGATGGTGTGGGTGATCCAGGGTTGGAATGGCTAAAACGGGTCAAGCGCGAGACGGGAATGTTCACGGCCACCGAGGTGGCGACCGTGGATCACGTCAACGCTGCCCTTGCCGCGGGCATCGACATCATGTGGGTGGGTGCCCGGACGACAGCTAACCCCTTTGCTATGCAGGATATCGCCGATGCCTTGCGTGGTCATGATGAGGTGACGGTATTAGTCAAAAACCCGGTTAATCCCGACTTGGATTTATGGATTGGGGCGATACAGCGCATTCTCAATGCGGGAATTTCACGCGTGGGTGCCGTGCATCGTGGGTTTAGTTCGGCAGGCGAACACCTGTACCGTAATGACCCGCAATGGCACATCCCCTTTGATTTGCGCCGGTTAGCGCCTGGCATGACAATCCTGTGTGACCCGTCTCACATTGGGGGCAAACGTGAATTGGTACACCCGCTATCCCAGCAGGCATTGGACATGGGATTTGACGGCTTGATGATTGAGGTGCATTGTGACCCCGATCACGCCATGAGCGATAGTACCCAGCAGATCACACCTGATGAGTTGAAAACTATCCTTGACCGTTTGGTTATTCGCTCAGGTGTGCCTGTAGAGGATGAATTGGCGTTGCTGCGTCAGCAGATTGACGATTGTGACCACGAACTGTTGGCAGTCCTGGCGCGTCGCATGAGCGTGTCTAGAGAAATTGGTGAGTTTAAGAAAGCCAATAATTTGAGGGTTATGCAGCCTCAACGTTATCAGAATGTCCTGAAGAACCGCCTTGCTGAGGGTGAACGCTTATCGCTTGATTCGGATTTTGTAAGGCGAATCATGCAAGCAATTCACGAGGAAAGCGTTCGCCAGCAACTGGATTAGGCTTTAGGTTTTAGGTTCTAGGCTTTAGGTTATTATAGTTTTAAGGTTGATATGAAAAGAGCAGTTATTATTGGTGCCTCTTCGGGCATGGGATATGAGGTGTCGAGGCTCCTGTTGGCCCAGGGATATACATTGGGTGTGGCTGCGCGTCGTGAAGATCGTTTGCTGGCTCTCAAGCAGGAAGCGCCCGATAGGGTAGAGGTAGCGACTATTGATGTGACTGCTGATGACGCTCCAGTTCGCTTAAGGGAACTTATCAATCGTTTGGGAGGCATGGATCTGTATTTCCACGTCTCGGGCATTGGTAAACAGAACCGCACGCTTACTGAGGATATCGAACTCAATACCGTCAACACTAACGGAATGGGTTTTACTCGCATGATAGGGGAGGCTTACCGCTATTTTGCCGAACGTGGCAAGGGGCATATTGCCGCTCTTACTTCCATAGCCGGAACTAAGGGGCTAGGTCCTGCTCCGTCCTATTCAGCGACCAAAGCTATGCAGAATGTTTATCTCCAAGCCCTTGAACAACAGGCTCGCAGTCGTGGACTGGATATCCATTTTACTGATATCCGTCCCGGCTTTGTGGATACCGATTTACTGAAAGGGGATTTTCATTATCCAATGATGCTCAAGCCTCAAGCTGTCGCTCGCGACATTGTCAAAGCGATTCAAAATAAGCGTCATGTCAAGGTCATTGACTGGAAATATGCTATTCTTACTGCTATGTGGCGCCGCGTCCCGCGTTACATTTGGCGCAACATCAAATTATAAATCCAAATAATTATTTCAATACGCGGCCTGCTGAATAGAAGTGGGTCGCGTAATAGTTTTGGCGAAGATCGTCAACGACCACGCCACGTGAAGATGAGGCATGGACGAATTTGTTGTCTTTCAGGTAAATGCCCACATGCGAGATGCGCTCTTCGTCATTGGTGAAGAAAAACACCAAGTCTCCTTCGCGCAAGTCGTCTAGGTCTATCGGGCGGCAGTTCTGTTCCAGTATCTTGGCTGAGTTGCGGTTGAGCTTGATACCATAGACCTCTTGGTACACGACCATGACCATTCCTGAGCAGTCGGTGCCCTCGCCACAGTCCTGTCTAGCGTGGGCATAGGGTGTTCCCAACCAACGCTTCAGCTCCTTGTAGAGTTTCTTGTTGTCGTTTCGGCCAAGTTTGATATCCAGTTGTGCCCACTCATCACTCACCAGGCCGTTTCCGCCTGGTGTGGGTTTATGTGGGTCGCTGACCGAAGGGGTGTCATCGTGAGGGGCAACGCCACGATTGCGGCGCTCATGGTAAGGACGATAGGTGTGTGTCGTGTGGCTTGTGCTGCGGCAAGATACCACTGGCAGCGACATGAAAATAGCCGCTGCCAGATATAGTATCGTTTTACCGTAGCGATGTAACATCGACTTTAGGTCTTCAATTTACTCTTGAGTCTTTTCTTCTTCCTCTTTGGCTGCCTCCTCTTCTTCCTTGACGGTAAAGTCGGTGATGCCAGCGCCAATCAGGATGTTATACCAAGAGATGATTTTCTTGATGTCACTATTGTGAACGCGCTCCTCGTCCCAGTTCTCCAATGCTGAGCCCATGAACTCATGGAGTTGGTCTGGAGTGGTATATGATTTAGCATCGATGGCCTTGTTTTCAAACTTCTTGCCTATATTCTCGAAAACTTGTGAAAGAGGAATATCCTCGGCTGTCGTGAAAATGGAGATATCACCAAGTGCCATTACGCGTTCACGCGAATGAACGGGAAAACGCTTGCCGTCAGTGAGTCCTTCTACTAAAAGCATATTCTTGCCGTAAGACACGAGTTTGTATAAACCGGGACGTCCCGAGATGGATAAAATTTTCTTAAACATAATTAATTGTTAAATGATAATATTAAAATTGTTGTTCTGTTTGTTTGTTTTATTCTTGAATGAGCAACTGCAAAACTTGTGGCAGTAAAGCGGTTGTGTTGTCATTGATGATGGCGTGTTCACCAGTCGCGAGGTTGTCTTCGGCAATCTGTGCCGCAATCCTGTCCTTCACCTGTTGGGCCGTTAGTCCGCTACGAGTCATCACGCGTCTGATTCTGATGTCTGTTGGGGCAGTCACGTGCCAAACGCTGTCTACCACGCGATCCAATCCTGCTGTGCGCAGTAGCGCCGTTTCAACAAACGCCAGTTTGGCTCCCTGACGAGCTTGACTATCAGCCCATCGTTGAAGGTCGCGTGCGGTGGCAGGATGAACAATCCCATTGATGCAGGCGAGCGCATTGGAGTCGGCAAAAGCCAGATCACTCAGGTGTTGGCGGTTCAATGTGCCATCGTCGAGGTAGGTTTGTTCGCCAAAAGCCATGGTCAACTGCTTTTTAACCTCAGGGTCATTGATCATTAGAGCCTTGGCGCGGCTATCACAATCATAGACTTCATAGCCCATAATCTTGACCATGTGCGCGACAACGCTCTTGCCGCAACCAATGCCGCCAGTAATCGCAATCAACTTCACGTCAATGTTTCTCGATGATATATTCCACACTGTCGTGTGAAAGTTTCACGTCTTGATAAGCGGCGGGCATTTCACCGATGATTACTTTCACCTTATTGCTGGTTGAATGCGGGTCTATCGAGTTGTAATCCACTACCGCAGTGATGCCGGTCTCGTCGCTGATGCGGCTGACAGGCGAACGGTAGGTCACTTCAACATCGCTGGGGAAGAGTAACATCTTTACTCCTGAAGGTGCATTACGTACAGCAATTTTGACCGAGCGTGTTTGTGGCTTCAATTTCTCGATGGGAACCATAATCTCGATGGTGCGTGGCTCAACCACGGCATTGTTGATGGGGGCGATAGAAACCTTGCGGCGCAGCGTGTCGGTCAAGTCGGTTTCCTCGACATGATAGGTATAGACCTCGTTGATCGCATTCAATGTCTTGGCATCACTGAAAACCAGTACCGAATCCTGACTCTGAATTAAGGCACCATAGAGGGTGTAATTCTCACGCGGCTCGACAATAATATCGGTTTTAACAGGCACTTTTTTGCCTGGCAAGTCGGTATACCTGATATTGAGTGATTCGGGCAAAACATTGACAATAGTGCTGTGCTTATTCAGCACATGGGTCAACGCCTTTTTCAAGTGGCTCTGATCCACCTTGAAATCGCCATTGCCATCACTGTAATCGGTCAAGCGCAGCGTCAGCGGAGGCGTTTTGCGGAACAGGTAGGTAAAGAACCTGTAACCACGGTCTTTGACTGTAACAGTAAGCGTGTCGGGAACCTTTGACAGCATGTGCACGTTTTTAGGTTTATTGATTTCCAATGGCACTTGCAAGTCAAGTTGGATGTCCCCATTAAACGTCAAGAAGCACCAGAAAACAGCCGAAATGACAATAAAAAACAGATACAGGAGTGCTGACCTCATGCGAGGCGATTCCTGTAACTTGTTTTTTATGTCATTCCAGAGCTTCATTGTCAGTGAAGAGCCTACGCTTTACTTGTTAGATACGTTGGCGCCGGTTTCGGCAACGTCCTGCATTGACTGATAGATGGAATTCTTGTCAATCTTAATGGTGACGTTGTTATCAATCTCCAGCAGGACATAGTTGTCCTTGATCTCGCGGATGCGGCCATAGATGCCGCCAGCGGTCATCACCTTATCGCCCTTCTTGAGGCTATCGCGGAAGGCATTAATCTTCTTCTGCTTCTTCTGCTGCGGCGCAATCATGAAAAAGTAGAAAATGGCGATCATCGCGATAATCATGATCATAAAACTCCAACCTCCACCTTGAGCGGAATCAGCCGCTTGCAATAAGATAGTGTTAAGCATAATTGTTCAGTTTTTATTGTTATTAATCTAGTTATTAATTCTATCTTTTGAGGATTTTGCCCTCTTTGTTAAGCTGCTTGATGGCATTGTTGAGGATGCCATTGACAAATTGTCCGCTGCCGGCTGTACTGAAATTCTTGGCCAGTTCAATATACTCGTTAAGCGTTACAGGGGCGGGGATTTTGTCAAACGTGCGCAACTCGGCAAGTGCAGCACACATGATGATGCGGTCCATGAGAACGATGCGGTCTTTGTCCCAACGGCTGTTTTGAACCAGTTCGTCGATGAGTGTGTTGTTCTCGGGCATCATGGTAACGGCTGCTGAAAACAGTTCCTTGCCGAATGAGCTGTCCTCCTCGTCCTTGAACATGGGCATGATTGCATCCTCAGCACCCTCGGCGATGCGCCTGAACGTCTTGCAGACGAATTGTCCCACTAAGTCCAAATCGTCCTCAGTCCAGAACAAGGAACGCTGCTCAATAGCGTCAGCCATGTTCTCGTCGGGCAGGATCACTTGTTTCATAAGTTGCTGCCATAACTGGCTATCGGCGTCCATGCTGTCATCATCACAGCCCATATAGTCGCTGTAAATATCGCTCTTGATCACCTTATCGAGCATCAATCGCTCAAAAATCGGGTCATCGTTCCATGTTATGGTATGTTCTTGGGCATACTGATTCAGCACTTCGTTGTTGGCCAGTTCCGAGACGAGCCGGTTATTGACAAACTTCATGTTCGGATTCAGCTCTTCCTCGGTAGGCAGATACTTGTTGCGTGCCTCATCAAGACGCACTTCCTGGATATGGGTGAGTTCTACGGGCAAACGCAGGAGGTAGTGGTATAACTCATAGGTTTTTCCCAGACATGTGTCAAGGTCCTTGAGCGCCATAGCCAAAGTGCGTTCGGGACGGGTTAGCATATAGGAGTACAATGTTTGTACAACCTTTGTTCTGATTAAAACTCGGTTTATCATAATGTCAATGTTTGAACTTGCAAAGTTAGCGAATTTTAGTGTGATAGGCAACAATAGGGCCGGTTAATTCACTTCCTGGTCACCATTGAGCCGTTGTCTAACGACCTCATATATCATGATGCCGCCAGCTACCGACACATTCAACGAATTAATGTGACCAAATTCGGGAATGAGCACTTGAGTGTCACATAACTTCATGATTTCGGGAGAAATGCCCTTATCCTCAGCACCAAGAACTATGGCAACGGGGCCTGTGTAGTCGGCATGAGTGTAAGATGTTTGGCTCTTGTCACTCGTCCCCACGATTTTAAATCCGCTGTCACGCAGGAACTTCACGGCGCTAACCAGATTGCGCTCACGGCATACCGGCAGATAATTTAGGGCACCAGCCGACGTCTTAACCGCATCGGCGTTAACACTAACGCTCTCATGGTCAGGAATGACAATGGCGCTCACACCAGCACACTCGCAGGTGCGTGCCACGGCGCCAAAATTGCGCACGTCGGTTACACCATCGAGCACCACGATAAACGGGTTCTCGCCCTCATCAAATAACCGAGGCACCAAATCATCAACACGGTAATAGGTTACCGCAGCCATCATGGCGAGTACACCCTGATGGTTGCGACGTGTGATGCGGTCGATTTTTTGTACAGGCACGCGTTGCACAGGGACACGCAGCACTCTAGCCTTCTCTATGATTTCCTGGGCGGTCTCGGGGTTGAGTGTCTTGCTCAACAAGATCTTGTCGATATCTTTAGCGGCATCTATGGCCTCAAGAACGGCGTGGATGCCGTAGATATATTGGGTTTTGTCAATCATCGTATTTTTTTGTTTTTAATTAGGGATTTCGCATTCTCTATAGCGGCTTGGTCGATGTCTTTGCCACTCAACATACGGGCGACTTCAATCACATGTTCGTCGGGATTGAGGGTTTCCACTCGGGTTAATGTCTCAACCTCGGTGTCAGTTTTATATACCCTCAGGTGGTGATCACCGTTAGCGGCCACTTGTGGCAGGTGGGTAATCGCTATAACTTGGATGTTTTGGGAAATGCCTAACATCATTTCTCCAATTCTGTTGGCGATATCTCCGCTCACGCCCGTATCCACCTCATCAAAGATAATGCTGGGCAGTTGCATGTGGCGAGCGATAATCGTTTTGATACATAGCATCACTCGTGATATCTCACCACCAGATGCGGTGTCCTTGACAGGCATGGGGCGCTGATTCTTGTTAAATGCCATCATGAATTCAACGCTATCGGCTCCGCTCACGGTAAGTTCCGTCGGAGTAAATTGCACCTCAAATGCGAGGTTCTTCATCCCTAACGGCATCGCATGGGTAAGCAGTTCCTTGCTGAATCGCTTGGCGGCATCTTGACGCTTGGCGGTCAACTGAGCGGCAAGTTGAGTCGCTTCTTGTCGGGTGGCATTCACACGGGCGGTGAGTTCCTCTATAATATCGTCATTATGCTCGATTTCACCTAGTTTGCGCTCATATTCACTCTGGATGTCAAGCAACTGGTTGACATCTTGCACATTGTGCTTGCGCTCTAAAGTATAGATGACATTCAAGCGGTCGTCTACGCGTAGCAGTTCGTTGGGGTCATCGTTTAATGTGTCGATGGTTGCACTCACGCCCTGGGCAATATCCTTGAGCTCAATAAGGGCATTGCGAACCCTTGATGACATGCCCTCCACTTCAGTGAGGTTGCGTTCTGCCGTTTCCAGGTGTTGGGCTACTGTGGATAGGCGTTCAAGAATGCTGTTTTCCTCGCTATTGAGTTGGTTCTCAACAGCCCATAACGATTCTTTTAACTCGTTGATATTGCTAAGTTTGGCTTGAAGAGCCTCCAGCTCTTGATCCTCGTTTGGTTTGAGCTGTTTGGTTTGTAGCTCAGTAAGCTGGTAGCGGATATAGTCCTCTTCACGCCTCAGTTGCTCGATATTGTTTCGGGTTGACTCTAGCTGTTTGGCTGCCTCGCGATAATCTTGATAATAATTCCGATATTCTTCAAGTAACTGGCTGTTGCCAGCAATGCTATCTAGGATAGATAGCTGGAAAGCCGAAGTCGAGAGCAACATGTTGCTGTGTTGGGAATGGATGTCCAGTAATCGGGTACTCAATTCCCGCAGGGTATTTAGCTGTACTGGAGTGTCATTAATGAATGCACGAGACCTGCCGCTAGGTGCCAGTTCGCGCCTCACTAGGCATTCGTGCTCATCCCAGTCAATGTCATTGTCCTTGAAAAACCGTTCCAGCCGATAGCCGTCAATCCCAAAAGTCGCTTCAACAATGGTCTTCACCGACGTGTCGCGAATGGCTTTGCTGTCAGCTCGATCACCTAAAATGAGCGATAAAGCACCCAAAATAATGGATTTGCCAGCTCCTGTCTCACCCGTAATAATGGTCAGCCCATCGTTAAATCTGATATCCAGTTTATCGATGAGCGCATAGTTTGAGATGTGCAGTTGCTTGATCATCCCAGCCTATAAAGATTAATTGGCGGTTTTCTTGATTTCTTCCAGACGGGTGGTTTCGCTGGGGTACACTTGATAGAGCATCTCGTAGACTGCTTCCTTCTCGCTTGTGTTGGCTTTGCTATAGATATTGATCAACTCGTCGAGTTTAGCATCCTTGAACATTGTCAGGCAAACTGACATTGGCGCGACGTCATAGATTTTGGACAGGTTCTCAAGTGTGTGGGTAATGGTTGAACGGCCCTTGTCCACAGTAACAACCATCTGGTCCAGTCCCATTCGGTGATAATCATAGAGCATTTGGCGGATGGGGGATGTAGCCTTGTCGGTAAAGGCACTCAAGACGGCACTGCGGTTGTTATTGTCCTCAAATGCTTTCCAACCACTTTCGCCACTGCTTTGAGCCATACGCACAATTTGAGCAGCCTTTTCATAATAAGGATCCCCGCCGTTCAGTTCAAAGGAATCAAAGTCCAATGCGAGAATCATATAGGCCCAAAAGTTGAGAATCGCTGTCAGATTATCTTCCATCTCTAGCTCTGAGAAAACGAGCTGCTGCCCTGATTCATAACTGAAATTGACTTTAGGATCCTTGAAGTTGATGAGGGCAGTGGTATAGGAACTGTTGTACACCGGCCTTTGTGATTGTATTTGCAGGTCACCCTGCATGACGCCTGTGGCATCGTCCCATGAACTGAGCGTTATAAGAAGTTTGCAATAAATCTTCTCATTGGAGCCAAAGGTGGCATTTGTCCATTTTGTCGTGTTCATGTAATCGTAGACCGATTGCTTAAGGTCATTGAAGATATCTCTGTTGGTTGTGTTGACCTTCTCGCTGTTGACTTCCACCTCACAGTTGAGCTCGGTGGCTTCGTCATCAGCAACTGCATTGAATGCGCTCAATAGGGCCACAAACAATATCAATAACTTATTCTTCATTGTTTTGATAGATACTTGAATAAAACATCAACAATATCATGGGCCACGTCTCGCTTGCTCTTACACTCGCCCTCGATGGTCTCACCCTTATCGGTGAAGATGGTCACCTTGTTGGTATCGACTTGAAAACCCGCATTGTTGTCACGCATTGAGTTCATAACGATGAAATTCAAGTTTTTGCGTTCAAGCTTGCCTTGTGCATTAGCTTGTTCGTTGTCGGTTTCCAAGGCGAATCCTACACTCACCTGGTCGTCGCGCTTTGCCTGACCAACGGCGCGGGCTATGTCAGGATTGGGAACGAGTTGGATAACGGGATTCTGGTTTTTCTCGCGTTTGATTTTGCTGTCGGCTTCATGCTCGACGCGATAATCGGCAACAGCGGCACACAAGATGATGGCATCGCAGTTGGGCAAGGCCTTCATCACGGCATCATGCATTTCGACGGCAGTAGTCACATCAATTCGCTCAATGGCAGCATGATTGGTCTTTAGTGCCACTGGCCCGGCTACAAGGGTGACTTGTGCGCCACGGCAGGCACACTCCTCAGCTAGAGCAAAACCCATCTTTCCCGATGAGAAATTACTGATGTAGCGCACGGGATCGATTTTCTCGACCGTTGGGCCTGCAGTAATAAGCACGCGCTTCCCTTGCAGGTCTTCACTCAACGAGAAGAACTCATCAAGCGCCTTGACGATGTTCTCGGGCTCTTCCATTCGGCCTTTCCCGACCAGATGACTGGCGAGTTCTCCCTCGGCTGGCTCAATGATGTGGTTGCCATAGCTGCGCAACAGCTCCAAATTGCGGATGGTGCTCGGGTGACGCATCATGTCCAAATCCATTGCAGGAGCTATAAACACTGGGGCTTTGGCCGATAGATAGGTCGTTACAAGCATATTGTCAGCAACGCCGTTAGCCATTTTGCCAATGGTAGATGCAGTGGCGGGAGCGATGATTAGCGCATCAGCCCATAGGCCCAAATCCACATGGCTGTTCCATTGACCTGTATTGGCTGTGAAAAACTCGCTGATGACGGGTTTCCCACTGAGCGTCGAGAGTGACAAGGGCTGGATAAACTGCTTGGCATTAGGTGTCATGATCACCTGCACCTCGGCACCGGCCTTAACTAACAGCCGCGTGAGCGTCGCGCACTTGTAAGCGGCGATGCCTCCGGTGATGCCTAGGATAATGTGCTTGTCTTTGAGCATGATGTGTCCTCAAATAATTTATTTCTTGTATTGAATGTACAATTTGGTGATGACTTGCTTGGTGTTTTCGGCAAAGTCACTCTTCATCATCCAGTCATAGTAGCCAAAGTCAAGCTTAGTGAACACGTCCTCGACGGTTTTGCCCTTGTGCTTGCCGAAGTTGAACACGGGCTGCTTGTTCTCGTTGAGGATTATGCGACCAGCTAAGTCAACGTTGCGGTTATGGGTTGAGTACTGTGACAGGTAATCCACGTCATTCAGCAACGGTTCGGCATCATTGGCATAATGGTCTAACTGGGCCCTAAGCACTTCAAGCGTGGTCTTGGCATCATCGGCAGCCGAGTGATGATTCTCCATGGGATGCCCGCAATAGAAAATGCAAGCAGCCTCGAGATCTCGCTTTTCCCGCTTGTGGTAGATGGTTTGAACGTCGATGAACTTGTGATGAGTGGGATCAAAGTCCACACCCGCTTTGCTCAGTTCCTGGACGAGCAAGGGAATGTCAAAGTTGTTGCTGTTAAAGCCGGCGATGTCACTACCTTCAAATAATCGGGCGATGTCATGGGCGCGCTCCTTGAATGTGGGCTCTCCAACGAGCATGTCATTGGTGATGCCGTGCACGTTGATAGCCTGTTGTGGTATCGTCTTCTCGGGATTGAAGCGATATGTGTTGCTTTCCTCGTGGCCATCAGGATAAACCTTGACATAGGACAACTCGATAATGCGGTCTTCGGTAATGTTGAGTCCTGTCGACTCTAAGTCAAAGACCACGAGGGGGCGTTTCAGATTAAGTTTCATATAACCAGCATTCGTGTCATTAAATCATCATGGGCATCTGCAGCACGATGAGGTCTTCACCGGCTTTAGGCTCACTGGGCACAAACACGCCTGCACGGGCAGGGTCGAGCAACTTGAGGAACACGCCCTCACTATCGATGTTATTAACAACATCGATGACATCGGCGCTCTTGAAGCCGATGTTCATGGGCTCACCATTGTACTCACACTTGATGGTCTCCTCGGCAGCGGTCGAGTGGTCAACGTCCTGGGCGGTCAATACTACATGGTCGGGGCTCAGATCCAATCTAACCAGTCCGCCAACATTGGCAAACACAGCCACACGGCGCACTGCATTGAGCAGCGTCAAGCGGTCAACGGCCATCGTGTAAGGATTGTCCTCGGGAATAACCGAATTGTAGTTGGGGTAACGTCCGTTGATGAAACGGCACGACAACTGGAAATCGGCGTTCTCAAAGGTGGCGCTGTTCTCGTCAACGGTGATGTTGATATCTTTATCGCTGTTGCGGTCGATGATGTTGAGAAGAATGCTGGCAGGCTTAGCGGGAAGGATAAATGAACGCTCAAAGTTAGGCTTCACATTGGTTTGGCGGTAACGCACCAGTTTCTTGGTGTCGCTGGCTACAAACACGATCATGTCGGGTTTGATATCCCAGTAGATGCCAGTGAACTGAGGGTGCATATCGTCCTTCATCACGGCAAACAGGGTATGGCCAATGCCTGCAGCGATGTTTTTAGCCGGCAGGCTGAATTGCTTTACGTCATTAGCATTGGCAGCCTTCTCGGGGAATTCATCGCCGTTAAGTGCCATTGCGTCATAGTAACCGTTCAAGTAGGTGACCTTTACAGCAAGGGTCTCGTCATTGATCTCAAAGGTCAAGGCCGTGTCGGGTAACTCCTTGAGGGCGTTAATCGTGCGTTTAACGTCAATGGCAAACTTGCCCGAGCCTTCCACATTCTGGATCTCGATATTGGTGGTCAGGCGTGTTTCCATATCACTGCCTGTCACTACCAAGCGGTCACTTTGCACCTCAAACAGGAAATTGTCAAGAATAGCAAAGGCGTTGTTGCTGCTCACCACTTTGCTCACGGCGTTGAGACGCGAGAGCAATAATTTACTTTGGACGTTGAATTTCATACAGTTATGTCTCTTTATATTGTGATTAATTTTTTGATTCCTATTTTAACCTACAAATTTAGTGTTTTTTTCGCAAATAATCGCCAGCTGATGATAAAAAAACGAAAAAAAGCGCTATCGATTGCCTCGATAACGCTTTTTAAGCATTTAGACTGTATTAATCCAGCTTGTGGATGATCAAGCCTGAGCGAAGTTTGGGCTCAAACCAAGTGGCCTTGGGAGGCATGATCTTGCCGCTGTCGGCAATGTCGATGATTTGCTTCATGGTCACGGGGTAGAGGGCCAAAGCCATCTTCATCTCACCGCTGTCAACGCGCTGTTTGAGTTCTCCCAGACCACGGATGCCACCAACGAAGTCGATGCGCTTGTCGGTGCGCAGGTCGGTGATGCCGAGGATGTCGCGCAGGATGTAATCGCTGCTGATGGTCACGTCGAGCACGCCGATGGGGTCGTTGTCATCATAGGTGCCTTCCTTAGCGGTCAGCGAGTACCACTTGCCACCAAGGTAAAGTGAGAAGTTGTGCAGCTTGGCGGGCTTGTAAATCTCGGTGCCCTTCTCCTCAACGATGAAGTGCTCACGCAGCTTCTCGAGGAACTGCTCCTCGGTATTGCCGTTCAGGTCAACAACCACGCGGTTGTAGTCCATCACCTTGAGGTGAGACTGCGGGAAGCACACTGCCAGCAGGTAGTTATATTCCTCAGTGCCATTGTGGTTGGGGTCGGCCTTGGCTTTCTCCTCGCCCACATGGGCAGCGGCAGCCGTGCGGTGGTGACCGTCAGCGATATACAGGTAAGGAATAGCAGCAAACTCCTTGGTGATGGTGTCGATGGTTTCCTTGTCCTTGATTACCCACAGGGTGTGGCCAATGCCGTCCTCGCTCACGAAGTCATACTCGGGAGTGGTCTGTGCGGTGCGATCGATGATGTCTTCCAGGATGCGGTTATCGGGGAATGCCAGGAATACCGGCTCAATGTTAGCGTTATTGATCTCGATGTGGTGCATGCGGTCAGCCTCTTTCTCACGACGGGTGAGCTCATGCTTCTTGATGCGGCCGGTGAGGTAATCCTCTACGCTAGCTCCAACCACGAAGCCGTATTGAGTGCGGCCATCCATCGTTTGTGCATAGATATAGTAGCAGTCCTGGGTGTCCTGAACCAGCCAACCTTTTTCCTGGAACTTCTTGAAGTTCTCAACGGCTTTGTCATACACCTTAGGCTCGTGCTCGCCAGTGCCGGGTTCAAAGTCGATTTCGGGCTTGATGATGTGATAGAGGCACATTTCATTATCGCCAGCTTCGGCGCGTGCTTCTTCACTCGACAGCACGTCGTAGGGCTTAGAGGCTACTTTTTCTACATACTCTTTCGGCGGTCTAACGCCACGGAACGGTTTTACGTTTGCCATGATTAAATTAACGGTTTAATTAAGTGTTAATAGATTTGTGCTTTTATAAAAGTTATTGTCGTTTTTTGTTTTTGTCTTCTTTGCCAGTATGTCGCGAGCGTTTCAACTTTCGGGCACATGTGCTACAGGTGCCATACACATACAGGCTGTAGTGGTCGGTGTTAAAGGCGTTGAAACGGCGGGCATTCATAAATGCGGCAAAATTGGGATCCCTCACTTCCTTGACTTTACCGCAGTTGGTGCAAATCAGGTGAGTGTGGGGTAGGGTGATGCGCTCATACTGGGCTTGCATTCCCTCGAATACATGTCGCCGGAGCATGTGGGCATCCATCAGCAGTTCAACAGTGTTATAGACCGTCGAACGGCTCACGCGGAAACCGTCCCCATCGATCAGTTGCTGCAACTCCTCGATCGTGAAATGCCCATTGATGCCCATGATGCGGTTCAAGATGGCATAACGCTCGGCTGTCTTACGCATTCCATGCGAGTCAAGAAACTCGTTGAATTTGCGCACAACAGGGTTGTTGCTGGAAGCAAAATCTTCGATATTTGGATCGGTCTTCATCGGTGTGACAAAAGTACAACGATTTTTGCAATCGAGCAAAGAATTAGTCTAAGAAATGAAAATCTGCTCGACATCCAACTCATCCACGCCATGAACGGTCAAGTCGCTGAGCGACGCGACAACATCTGCGCACAGAGTAGTGGCGACGCCTATGACCCTTGCCCCCGAGGCACGTGCGGCCATTAGTCCATTGCGCGAGTCCTCAAACACGACACAATCCTTGATGTCGATTCCCAGCTGTTTAGCACCCAGTAAGAAACAATCGGGGTCCGGTTTGGCTTTGGTCACCATGTCACCGGTGATGATGACCTCAAATAGAGCGGGGAAATCAGGGTGCTGACTGAAGAGTGCTTTCATCTTCTTATGGTCACTCGATGTGACAATCGCCATCGGGATACCGGCTTCACGCAAGCGCTTGATAAACTCTAATGCGCCAGGGAAGAACTCAAAGCGCATGTTTTTCTCAAATTCCACAAGCTCTTGAACAATCTGCTCGCGGATTTCGTCACTGGCGAAGTAGCTTAGAATGCGTGCCAGGTGGAACCCTTTGATATAATTGGAGAAATCATCGATTCCAGTGGGAAAACGCTCCTCCATTGATCGCCAGAAGATGCTGTACTGGCCCTCGCTGTCGAGTAAAACTCCGTCAAGGTCAAAGAGCACTCCCCGTGTTTTTTTTGTTGTTAAACTCATGACTGAATCGTGTTGGGTTGTTTTAGTTGGCAAAATTACGCTTTTTTCGCTGAAATGCAGTAATTTTGTGGCACAAAATCGCTAGCGAATATGATTCAGGAACTTCAATTGCGGGTTCATCCCCGTACAGCATCGAGCCACAGTGAAATTGCGCGTCACCTTGCTAAACAGCATGACATTGATGTGAATACCATTCAAGGCATCAGGGTCTTGAAACGATCTATTGATGCACGCCAGCGCGTTGTGATGGTTAATCTCAAGGTGAGGGTCTATATAGATGAGCCCATGACACAGGACTACTTGGTGCCTCCTATCGAGTACCGTCCGGTTGACGGCAAGCGCCAAGCGATTGTTGTGGGCATGGGACCTGGTGGTCTTTTTGCTGCATTAAGGCTCATTGAATTGGGCATCAAGCCCATCGTGCTAGAGCGAGGAAAAAATGTGATGGAGCGTCGCAAGGACGCGTCGATGATTCAGCGCGAGGGTATTGTCAACCCTGAGAGCAATTATTGTTTTGGCGAGGGTGGGGCAGGAGCCTATAGCGACGGCAAACTCTATACCCGCAGCAAGAAACGAGGTTCAGTGGAGCGCATTCTTGGGATTTTTGTCCAGCACGGCGCTCGAGAAGATATCCTTATCGATGCCCATCCTCACATTGGCAGCGACAAACTTCCCGCGGTTATTCAGGCTATGCGAGAGACCATCCTGCGGTGTGGCGGAGATGTGCATTTCGAGACTCGCGTCACGCGCCTGGTTATCGAGGGCGAGAGCGTGACAGGTGTTGAAACAGCTACTGGAGAACAATTCATTGGACCCGTGATTTTGGCTACTGGACACTCGGCCCGAGATGTGTACCAGATGCTCTATGATAATGATGTGACACTTGAGGAGAAGGGTCTTGCCGTGGGCGTGCGTTTAGAGCATCCACAGCGCATCATCGACCAAATCCAGTATCATAGTGTGCTGGGTCGTGGCGACTATTTGCCTGCTGCCGAGTACAATTTTGTCACCCAGGTCGATCACCGTGGCGTTTATTCGTTCTGCATGTGCCCCGGTGGTTTTGTTGTTCCTGCCGTGAGCGAGCCAGGAGGCTTAGTCGTCAATGGCATGTCGCCCAGTCATCGTGGATCGCATTGGGCCAACTCTGGTATGGTGGTGGAACTGCATCCTGAGGATTTGCCAAGCGATTTCAAGAAGCATGGTGTGTTGGCCATGATGCGTTTCCAGCAGGAAATGGAACAACGAGCCTTTGTCGAGGCGGGTAACTCGCTCATTGCCGGTGCCCAGCGTATGAAGGACTTTGTTGACGGGAAGGCTTCACGCAACATTCCGCCGTCATCCTATCTGCCTGGCGTTCAACTGTCAAGACTAGACTTGTGGATGCCGCCTTTTGTCGCTAACCGCTTGAGGAAAGGATTCAAGATATTTGGCAAGAATGCCCGTGGTTTCTTGACTAATGATGCCATAGTCATAGGTGTGGAGACTCGCACCTCATCTCCATTGCGCATCCCACGCGATATAGAACTGTTGCACCATGTCTCTCTCAAGGGACTATATCCCTGTGGTGAAGGCGCAGGCTATGCTGGTGGCATCGTTTCCAGCGCAGTAGACGGCGAGCGCTGCGCCGAAGCCCTAGCTGAGCAAAACCTGTAAAAAGTATTTTTTTAATCATTTGATGTATTTTTTATTTGTTTTGCACAATTTGGCGCGGGATTTGCAGTTATTTATGCGTTCAAGTTTTAATTTACTTATTTAGCTAACATTAATCTCATACGATTATGAAAGAGAAAATGATCATTTCGGCTGCACTTATTGCGCTGAGTGTGTTTTCGTTAGGTTGGTTTATTAAGGCTGGTATTGATGACTTTGCCAGCAAGGACCGCAAGGTGAGTGTTAAGGGTCTTGCCGAGCAGGAAGTACAGGCCGACAAGGTAACGTGGCCCATTGTCTCAAAGGAAATAGGGAACGACCTGCCAGGATTGTATGACCGCATAGGTGCTACTCAGGCCAAAATCAAGGCATTCTTGATCAAGGGCGGTGTCAAGGAAGAGGAAATCAGCTTGAATGCGCCCCAGGTTGTTGACTTGACGGCCCGTGAGTATGAGACGAATAAGGCCTACCGCTACATCGTGACCTCGGTAGTTACTGTCACGAGCAAGAATGTGGACCAGGTGCGTAAACTCATCGCCAAACAGGGCGACCTCTTGCGCGAGGGTGTGGCCATCTCGAGTGATAGTTACGAGAACCAGATTAGGTATGAATTTGTCGCTTTCAAGGAGATGAAGCCCAAGATGATGCAAGAAGCCATTGAGAACGCTCAGGTCACGGCTGAGCAGTTTGCCAAGAATTCCCACAGCAAACTCAACAAGATCGTGAGCGCAGACCAGGGCCAGTTCTCCATCGATGACCGCGATGAGTACACCCCGTGGATCAAGAAAGTGCGTGTGGTTACCACCGTAACATATTCTCTCAAGAACTGATAATTAATATGTAGAACATATAGAGACGCAAAATGTTGCGTCTCTTGTTTTTTATAATGAAATAGAGGTTGTGCTAACCTGATGGTTGCGCAACCTCTATTATATGTAGTTATGCGAAGAGTTTACTTCACACCCAAGTCTTTCAACGTGCGGGGCGCAGGAGTTTTGGGCATGGGCTTGCGGTCCTTGAGTTGCTCGAGGATGACCTCAATGGCCTTGTCCAGCTGCTGGTCGATACCTTGATACTCAAGCACGGGGTCGTTGTCGATGATGATGTCGGGATCTACACCGTGGTTCTCGACAATCCAGTTGCCGCGAGTATCATAATTGGTGAAGAAGGGCACACGGATGTCGGTACCGTCCATATAGGGCAGTGAGCCACTGATACCCACGATACCACCCCATGAGCGGGTGCCGATAACCGGACCGATTTTATTCTCCTTGAAACTCCAGGGGAACAGGTCACCGTCACTGGCGCTGTACTTGTTGACCAGCAGTACCTTCGGTCCGTAGATGGTCTGCTCGGGCGTGGTGCCGTTGTGGTTGCTTCCACGGTACATGGTCAAGCGGTAAGGTTGGCGCAGCAAGCGTTCAATCACCATGGGCGAAATGTTACCACCGCCATTGCCGCGGTCGTCGACGATGAGCGCTTCCTTGTCAATCTGGGCAAAGAAGTAGCGCGAGAATTCACGCAATCCCTCAGGACCCATATCAGGAATATAGATGTAACCTACACGTCCGCCGGTCTTCTCGCTCACATAATCGATGTTGTGCTGTACCCACTCGTAGTGATACAGGGGATACTCGTCCTGGATAGGCTTTACGACCACCTTGCGGTTGCCGTTGATAGTGAGTTCGGTCATCACGTCGGCCTTGTCACGCAGCAGTGTGTAGATGTTATCCACACCAGCAGTGGAAACGCCGTCGACAGCCGTGATGATGTCGCCCTCCTTGATATTCATGCCGGGCTCAAGTAGCGGAGAACGCAGTTCCTCGCGGTCGGGAGCACCACGCAGGATCTTTTTGATTTTGAAGCCATTGCCCGAACGCTCCATCTCAGCGCCAAGCATGCCGATGTGGTGCTCGTCAATCATGATGTGGTCACCACCGTCAACATAAGCATGACCCACTGCCAGCTCACTAATCATGCCGCCGATAACATAGGTCAGATCAAGGCGGTTCTTAACATAGGGCAGCAATTGGGCATACTTGTCATGCATGGCCTGCCAGTCCACGCCGTGCATATTCTCCAGATAGAAACCATCACGATAAGCGCGCCAAGCCTCATTGAAAATCTGGTTCCACTCTTGGTCGTAGTTGACCGTGGCAATCATGTCGTCGGTGTTTACCGCGTTGTTCAGTTCGGCCTTGCGGGGCGACAGAGGAGCGATATAAACCTTACCACCTTTCAAGAAGAGGGCATTTTTCATGTCGGCTGACGCACTCATGCGAGCGCGGTCGGCAACGACTTCGTCCTTTTGCTCCTTGAGGTCAAACACGCGTACACAGCCGCGTCCATTGTACCACAGGTGTTCGCCGTCACAGACAAAACCACCGTAACCACCAGCTCCAATAGGCAATTTTACAATGCGGTCACCGATGCCGTCAATGTCAATTCGCACGGCTTTGGTATCAACTTGAGGTTTGTTTTTACCCTTAGCCTTGGGTGCATCCTTAGGTGTGTCCTTGGACTGTTCGTCACCTGCCTGCACCTTATCATCTTTAGGCAGGAAGGGTGAAGGCGTGTCCTTGGAGAGCATTACCATATAGATGCCTTCCATTTCACCATAGGCAAAATTCCACTCGATATTACTGTAGATGGGGTTGAAATCGCGGGCCGATGCAAATATCAGGTATTTGCCGTCGCTGCTAAACACAGGCGAGTTGCTGTCATACCAGCGGTCGGTCACGGGATATTCCTTGCGCTCAGCAATGTTGTACAGGTAAACCACGCTGAACTCGTTGGCGCCACGGCGGTAATAGGTCAGCCACTTGCCGTCAGGGGAGAAACTGGGCGTTGGGATTTCGCCCATCTCGTCGGTTAGCAGAATTTGCTTATTGCTCGTTTTGCCGTTCACGTTGAGCAGCACCATGCGGTTCTTGCGATCAGTATATACAATTTGGCTGCCATCGGGGCTCCACTCAAAGTCACGAATGTAGGTATCGTTATCGAAGGTCAACTGTCTGGCTTGGTCGCTGTCAACGGGACGTACCCAGATCTCGGTCTCGCCGGTCTGGTCGCTGATGTAGGCGATGTTCTTGCCATCGGGACTCCAAGCGGCGTTGCGCTCATGCACACCGGGCGTGTGGGTGATGTTGCGGGTAACGCCATGCTTGGCAGGCACGTCAAACACCTCGCCACGCGCACTCAATGCCAATCGGCTGCCGTCGGGGGCAAGACTGCCGCCACGCAGGTTTTCTCCGACTTTACGTTGCTCCTCGCGGGCAAAGTTGTTCTCGCTGTTGAGGTAGATGGTGATTTTCTCGCTGCGTTTGGTCGCAGGGTCAAGCACATATAGGTAACCGCCGTTCTCAAACACGATTTTGCCACCGCCGCAGTTGGCAAACTTCACATCGTATTCGGTGAAGTCTGTCACCTTTTGGGTCGCTCCAGTTTGAGTATTATACACGAAGATGTTCATGCGGTTGTCACGGTCACTCATGAAATAGATCTCGTCGCCAATCCACATGGGGTCAATATCCTGGGCGATGTTGTTGGTGATATTGGTCACGGTCTTGGCCTTGGTGTCATAGATCCAGATGTCATCAGCCATACCGCCCTTGTAGTATTTCCAGGTGCGGAATTCACGGAAGACGCGGTTATAAGCCAATTTTGAACCATCGGCATTATAGCAGCAGAAACCGCCCTCGGGTAGCGGCAACTCTTCGGCCATGCCACCATTAATTGGGGCTTTCCATAACTTGCCGTCAAAGCTCTCACTGATGCGGTTACGGTAGATGACGTCGCTACCGTCAGGAGTCCATGCCATGGTGATGTTGTTGGGACCCATGCGGTCGCCCCAGTCATCACGCGGGTTGCTGGATGTGAAAGTGATACGTTTAGGCTCGCCTCCCTGGGCGGGCATAACATAGACCTCGGTGTTGCCGTCATACTGGCCCGTGAAAGCGATGGTGCGTCCGTCGGGGGAGTAGCGGGCAAAAGCCTCGTAACCCTTATGAGAGGTGAGTTTACGCGCCGTACCACCAGTGATGGGTACGGTATAGATGTCACCAGCATAACTGAAAGCGACATCTTGACCATTGGTTCCAGGGAAACGCAGTAATCGTCCCTCATCGGCTTGACTGGTTAGCACTGCAGCAGCCAATGCCGCCATGATAATGAGTTTTTTCTTCATTGATTTGTTGGTTTTAAGAGATAATGTATTTGAGTAGTTATTATATTTATCGTTTTATGACTCTCACTTGGTATGGCTCACATGGCGTGAAAGCCTTAGGAAGCCTGATTTGCTTGAATGCAATGGCATTTTCGCCTTTTAGTAACTGGACGGTAACCATATTGCTATAAGCCAACCCATTTATTTCCAATTCATTGACTGCCGTCATTACCAGCGTTCCCATGGGATGGGTATTCACGTTTACCTCGCGCACATCGAGTGTTCCCGTGGGACGGTAACCCACATCCAGCAAATAATCGCCACCTTGAGCCACGCTCACGGTGATGGTTGTGTGACCGCCTGTGCTGTCAGGGAAGAACGCGGTTTGAGGCGTGAGATGAAAATCAAGATAGGGCCGTGACATGTAACCATTGATGTACTTGCCGGCGATCTCGACTGAATACTCAGTCAAGCCATCGGTTTGAGGTAGGGCGAATACTGAATCGGTCACAGCGCTTAGTTTTCCATTGACACTTAAACGATAGGCCAAGCCGGGTTGGTAATCCACGATGTAGCCACTGTCGCGTGTCCATTCAACGGTTGGAGTAAGTGGAATGATAACCTCGTTGCGGTGAATCGTGACCTTGTTATTGCGGTGCTGGCCACGCTTAAGGGTGATGACAATACTGTGATTTCCGACTATGTCACATGGGATAAAAGCACTCTCCAGCTGTTTGCCATTATCGGTGATGGTGGCTACATCATTACCCTCGCCATTAACAGTGATGTTAAGCACTGCACGACGGTAGTTAAGTCCTTTCAGGATCTTGACACCAGGCATTCCAGTCGGCACCGTCGGGGCAAATTCAATCCCCTCGGGTGTGAAGTTCATGCCCATCAACACGCGGATGACCATTGCAGCATTCGAGGCACTAGTGCCCAGGTAATCGGTATCGATGCCTTGTAAGTGAATGCCGCGTGACTGGTAGAGCGCTTGTGCACGATATAAAGCGCCCAAACCGCGTCTCAGGGCATTCTCGTTGTCAGTATAGGCGGCAGCTAGATTCCACATGGCTTGGGTCGTTGCCCATGAAGAATTGACAAAGTATGGTTCAATGGGTGTAGAAGCCGGGTAAGTGACATTCACTCCGTAGTCCGATACTGGAGTGTTGGCAATCAGGTTCTCGGCTCGGTCATCGTCGGCGATGCCCCACAAGACGCACATGGCCTGAGAGGTGTTGTCGGTTAATGGTGATTGACGTGGAAAGGCTGCACCATAGAGAAATGAGCTGTAAAAACCGTGATCCTCGTTCCACAAGTATTGGTTGATGCCGTCTTTAATGCGTTGCGCGTCCTTTTGATAGGAATTTTCAATACCCAATTCGTCACCCATGTCGCTCAAGATGGCATAGGCGTTACCTGTTAAGATATTGTTGCCCAATGACATGCAGGCGAAAAGGTCGTTATAGCCCATCCAAGTCATGCGCCGTGTGCCTAATGGCCGTGCCGATGTATAGCCTGCACCATGGATCAATCCGGTTTGATGATCGAGAAGCACTTGCTGGTTGATCTCCAGCGTTTTTTCTATCACACGATAGCAATAGGCGAGCCAGTCGCGGTCGCCAGTGGTCTTATAGACCTCCCAGGCGGCTGTTGCCCAACCGATATGGTCACTCACTACGGGCCACTGCCCCTCGCGTTGCATGATAATGCTGTCACGATCAACCATTGTCTTAAGCGTTGACATTGACTGGTGGGGTTTGAGACATGCCAGTGACAGGTAAATAGCGCAATACAGGCGACTGATGTTGTGTGTGGCGACGAAATTGCCATTCTTGTCGATGCCGTTGGCTATACCATCCACCGACATGTTATAGAGCGCATCAATTAATGGTTGACCGCTTGTAAACTCGGGCATCATGGTGGGGCGTGTGTTGCGCATCCGCCATGCTTTACCCGATATGAACTTTAGGTTCTCGACTTCTGAATTGCGATAGATAGAATCCAAACGAGAAATGCTTAGGTTGGTCGCTATCCTGTCCTGTGACTTTGGAATCCAAGCGACAATAGTATCTTCAATGAGACTGTCACCAGTGAGTGTGAAAGAATCGTTCTGGACAATCACTTGATTGCTCATCTCTTTTCGGCCAGAGCAAGCAAACAAAAGCAAGCTCACGGCAATAGCCGCAAGCGTCACAGCAATGCTCTGCGCTCTATTTTTCAACATTCCAATGGCAAAGATAACTGAATTTTGGCACAATTCTTGCCATTTTTTAAAAAGAAATGCTTTTGACGCAGTTTTTTTCAGGTTTAAACTGGATGAACGATTTTTAATTATCTGGTTATGAAATAAGTAGCATTTGTTTAAAGAAAGAATTAAGATTATGAAGAAGTCAGATTTTAACACCCTATCATTGAGAACACGTCAGCTTCCTCCACATGCTTATCATCCTAATCCATCATTTAGGCTGAAACGAGAAGGCTATATCGCCCGTCCCGATTGATATAAAATAGTTGTGGGTGACAATCCTGACAGACTGTCACCCACAAAAAAGTATACGTTTATATTAGTATAATGATTTAAAGCAGTGCTTTAGCCATATTGAGCGCTGCACGGCGGCCATCGCCCATGGCAAGGATAACGGTTGCGCCGCCACGCACGATGTCACCACCGGCATACAGATCGTCCACCGATGACTGCATGGTTTCCTCGTTGACCACGATGGTGTTGCGCTTGCTGATGTCCAGTCCATGAATTGAACGGGGCACGAGCTGGTTAGGCGAAACGCCCACTGCCACGATTACCAGGTCTACGGGAATCTCCTCGATAGCACCCTCGATGGGCACAGGACTGCGACGACCCGAAGCATCGGGCTCGCCCAGTTCCATCTTCTGCACCTTCATCGCTACCACACGACCCTTGTCGTCACCAATGTACTCGATGGGGTTGTGTAAGGTCTTGAATTCAACACCTTCCTCCTTAGCGTGACCAACCTCCTCGCGACGGGCAGGCATCTCTTCCTCGCTACGGCGATAGATGAGGATGACGCGCTCAGTGCCCATGCGCAATGCTGTACGGGTCGAGTCCATAGCGGTGTTACCACCACCGATAACAGCGATGGTCTTGCCACGAAGCACGGGGGTATCACCACCGCGACCAGCCTCCATGAGGTTGATGCGGGTGAGGTACTCGTTACTCGACATGATGCCGTTGAGGTTCTCACCGGGGATGTTCATGAAGCGCGGGAAACCGGCACCGGAGCCAACAAACACGCCCTTGAAGCCCATCTCGTGGAGGTCTTCATAACTGATGGTTTTGCCGACGAGGCAGTCTTTTACGAACTCAACGCCCATTTTGCGCAGACCCTCAATCTCATAGTCCACGATATGGTTAGGCAGACGGAACTCGGGAATACCATACTTCAACACACCGCCAATTTCGTGCAGTGCCTCAAATACGGTTACGCTGAAACCTTTCTTAGCCATGTCACCGGCAAATGACAGTCCTGAAGGACCGCTACCGATAACAGCGACTTTGATGCCGTTGGAGGGAGCCATGGCAGGAGTTTCCTGAGGCAGGTTATCACGCTGCCAGTCAGCTGCAAAGCGTTCCAGATAGCCGATCGCTACGGCGGGATGGTTCATCTTGGTGTGGATGCAGCGCGATTCGCACTGTTTCTCTTGAGGGCACACGCGACCGCACACGGCGGGCAGCGAGCTGGTCTCCTTGAGTGTAGCAGCGGCTTCGCCGAACTCGCCACGCTCGATGTTCTTGATGAACTTGGGGATATTGATGTTCACGGGGCAACCCGTTACACACTGCGGGTTAGCGCAATCCAGGCAACGGCTAGCCTCAACGACAGCCTGCTCGGCACTGATACCTTGATTTACTTCCTCATTGCAGGTGATGCGGTATTTAGGATCAAGCTGAGGCATCTCCACGCGGGGAATTGCCGTGCGCTCTTTAGGTGACTTAGAGTTGCGCAAGTCGATGCGCCATTGTTCGTTACGCGAATCCATATTGTTCTGTTCCATTTTTTCTTGAATTAATTAATGTCAAAACACGATTTATTGCGCACCTTTTAAGCGCATCATCAACTCGTCAAAATCAATCTCATGGGCGTTGAACTCGGGACCCTCGACGCACACGAAGCGCGTTTTGCCACCCACGGTGACACGGCAGGCGCCACACATGCCCGTACCATCAACCATGATCGCGTTAAGCGAAGCCTCGGTGGGCACTTCATATTTCTTGGTCAACAAGGCGCAGAATTTCATCATGATAGCGGGACCAATGGTCACGCAGTAGTCCACGTGCTCACGCTTGAGTACCTCTTCCATACCCACAGTGACAACACCCTGGTTGCCATAACTGCCGTCATCGGTCATGATGATAACCTCATCGCTTGACGCACGTACCTCATCCTCAAGGATAATGAGGTCCTTAGTGCGGCCTGCAAGCACACTGATGACGCGGTTGCCCGCCTCTTTCATGGCGCGGATAATGGGGAGTAGGGGAGCGGTGCCCACACCGCCACCAGCACACAGCACGGTGCCGTACTTCTCAATATGAGTGGCCTGGCCCAGGGGACCTACCACGTCATGGAGAAACTCACCAGGCTCGAGTGCACAGATCTTGCGCGTGCTGTCGCCCACGCTTTGGATAACCAGCGTGATGGTGCCAGCCTTGGGGTCACTGTCGGCGATGGTTAGGGGAATACGTTCGCCTTTTTCGCCAGCACGGACAATCACAAAGTGACCTGCGCGGCGTGCCTTGGCGATGAGGGGTGCCTCAACGACAAGCTTTGTTACGTTAGCAGAAAACTGCTCTTTACTAACGACTTTGTTCATTGTATTTAAAGTGATAGTTTAAGTTATTTAGTTGATTTTTAGAATATTTGTTATCATAATGTTGTTGCAAAGTCACGTCCAAATTGACGGCTTTGCTCCAAAGCGTCTTGATCAGGAACCCACAGGGTACGGATACCGTCATTAACTGGCTCGATGCCTGCAGCTTTCAAGTGCTCGGTGATGAGCTTAATGCCCTCTCCGCTCCAGCCATAGCTGCCGAAAGCGGCACCTTTTTTCTTCTTGAGTTTCAAGCCCTTGATCATTTCGAGAATGCCAGCAATGGCATAACTGTAACCGTTGTTAATGGTGGGGGAGCCCACGAGCACGGCGCGAGAGTGGAATACCTCGGTCAAGATGTCGTTCTTGTCAGTATGGGCGGCGTTGTACAACTTTACGGTTGTTGTGGGCGATTGCTCACGAATACCGTCGGCAATGGCCTGCGCCATCAGGCGTGTAGACTGCCACATTGTGTCATAGACGATGGTCACTTGATCCTCCTGATAAGCATCGCTCCATTGCAGGTATTTCTCAATGATCAAGCTTGGGTTGTTGCGCCAGATGATGCCGTGGCTGGGGCAAATCATCTTAACCGGCAGGTTCATACCCAGGATTTCTTTCACCTTGCGGTTGCAAAGCGGGCTGAACGGCGCGAGGATGTTGGCATAATACTTCTCGGCTTCCTGCAAGACCTCGGCCATGCATACCTGGTCGTCATAGAGCGACTCGGTGGCAAAATGCTGGCCGAAACCATCATTGCTGAACAGGATTTCCTCTCCGCTCAGGTAGCAGAACATCGTGTCTGGCCAGTGCAGCATGGTTGCCTCGATAAAGGTGAGGGTATTGTCACCCAATTCCAGCGTGTCACCGGTCTTGACGTTGACAAAATTCCAGTCTTGGTGGTAGTGGCCACGGATGATGGCCTCACCCTTAGCTGTGCAGTAGATGGGCGTGTCAGGGATTTCGCGCATCAGGTCAACGAGAGCGCCACTATGGTCTATCTCGTTGTGGCACATCACGATATAGTCAATGTCCTTGAGGTCAATCTCGGCCTTAAGGTTCTTAACGAACTCGCGGCTGTAGGGGAGCCACACAGTATCGATGAGCACATTTTTCTTGTCACGGATCAGGTAGGAATTGTAGCTAGAGCCACGAAAGGTCGATAACTCATCGCCATGGAAGGTCTTGAGTTCCCAATCCACTTTACCTACCCAAGTCACTCGGTCGGTCAGTTTTTTAGCCATTGGTCTATAGTATAGTCAGTTAATAGTATTGTGTTCAGTTCATTCTCAAACAATCTGCAAAATTAGTGCAAGTCAAGCACAAAACCAAAATTTTTTGAGTTTTGTTGAAATGAACCTACAATTCGAAGTGGTCAATTGTTTTTAAAGCAGCTCAATTATGCTTAATGGATATATAGACAACAAACGCCCGCAGGAACGGGCGTTTTATTATGATTAAATTGACGGATCAACTGGTGATTTCGCCGCCGGTGTAGAGCTGGTAGTACTTGCCACGGGCAGCGAGAAGTTCGTCGTGTGTGCCCCGCTCAATGATACGGCCCCGCTCCAGCACGATGATGCAATCGCTGTTGCGAACGGTGGACAAGCGGTGGGCGATGACAAAGGTGGTGCGACCCTGCATGAGCGAGTCCATGCCTTGCTGAACAAGGCGCTCGGTGCGCGTGTCAATGCTGCTGGTGGCCTCATCGAGGATGAGAACGGGTGGGTCGGCCACGGCAGCTCGAGCGATAGCGAGCAACTGGCGTTCACCCTGGCTCAAGTTGCCACCGTCGGCATTCAGTATAGTTTGATATCCGTTGCTTAAGCGGCGGATAAAGCCATCAGCATTAACCAGTTTAGCTGCCTCGATGCAGTCCTGGTCCGAAGCGTCAAGGCGTCCATAGCGGATATTATCCATGACGGTTCCGGTGAACAGGTGAGTCTCTTGCAATACCATGCCCAGACTGTGGCGCAAGTCACGCTTGCGGATGTCGTTCACGCTGATGCCGTCGTAGAGAATCTTGCCGTCCTGGATGTCATAGAAGCGATTAATGAGGTTGGTAATGGTCGTCTTGCCTGCACCTGTGCCACCCACGAAGGCGATCTTCTGGTCAGGCATGGCGTCGATGTCAATGTCAAATAGCACCTGTTTATCGGCATTGTAGCCAAAGTCCACATTATTGAATTTGACACCGCCATTGACTTGGATATACTTGTATGTTCCGTCGGTCTGCGGGATTTTCCATGCCCATGTGCCTGTGCGAGGTTTGCAGGGAACGAGTTGGCCAGTACCGTCGTGACCCGCATTGACCAGGGTGATGTTGCCGTGGTCGGCTTCGCTGGGCTCGTCGTTGAGTTTGAAAATACGGTCAGCGCCCACCGAGGCGTTAAGCACGCTGTTAATCTGCTGGCTGATGCTGGCGATAGGACGTGCAAAACTCTTGTTTAGGGTAAGGAACGCAACGAGAGTACCCAGCGTCATACCACTGTGCCCGCTGATGATAAGAGCGGCACCTAAAACGCCCATAAGCACATAGCTCAAGTGTCCCAGGTTGCCATTGACGGGCATGACGATATTACCGATTCGGTTAGCATCGTAGGTATTGCTTCGCAACTCCTCATTAATCGTCACGAATTGCTCAATGGCCTTTTCCTCGTGACAGAAAACCTTAACGACCTTTTGACCTGTCATCATTTCCTCAATAAAGCCGTTGACCTCAGCGAGTTTCTGCTGCTGCACGCGGAAGTGTTTGCGAGAGCGTTTGCCAAGATAAGCCGTGGACCATGCCATTAAGAGAGCCATCACAATGGACAGGAGGGTCATAGGTACACTCATCACAATCATGCTGGCAAATGTTATTCCTAAGGTAATGAGTGAGTTAAATGCCTGCGGGAGGCTATGGCTGATCATCTGGCGCAAGGTGTCCACGTCATTGGTGTAAGTTGACATAACATCGCCGTGGGAGCGGCCGTCAAAATACTTGATGGGCAATAACTCCATGTGGTCAAATGTGCTTGTGCGCAGTTTGAGCATCGTACCTTGGCTCACGTTAATCATCAGTCGGCTATGCAGATATGAGCATAGGGCGCCGAAGGCAAGCACAATGCCTAATTTGAGCAATGTTTGAGCCAGAGGGCCATAGTCGGGATGAGCTTGACCGAGCAGTGGCGTGATGTAGTCATCGATGAGTGTTCGGGTGAATAGGGTAGAGGCTAGGGTAGTGCATGCTGTCACGACGATGCACGCCGCCACACCCAGGAACGAGAACTTGTAATTCTTCATCACAATGCCGAAGAGCCTGAGCAGAGTGCTGCGCTTGTTCACGCCCGTGGTATCGACCACGACATTGCGGTTGTGGGGACCTCCTGGCATTCTCATGATTGTACCTCCTTTCTGTCGCTTTGGGGTTTGTCAAAATCGCCTCCGGCTTCTTCCTGAATGGCGCAGATCTCCTGATAAATAGAACAGGACTTGAGCAGATTATCATGGGTGTCAAAACCCACGACCTTGCCGTTATCGAGCACGAGGATGCGGTCACAGTCCTTGATGCTGCTGATGCGTTGAGTGATGATGAGTTTAGTCATTTCGGGAAGACTCTCGCGCAATGCGGCACGGATGCGTGCGTCGGTGGTATTGTCACATGCGCTAGTGCTGTCGTCCAGCACCATCACTTTGGGACGTTTTAATAGGGCTCGGGCGATGCACAAGCGTTGACGCTGACCGCCTGACACGTTGGCGCCGCCTTGTTCGATGTGAGTGTTGTAGCCATCGGGCATCTCTCTGATGAACTCGTCGGCACAGGCTACCCGGCAAGCTTCTTGGCATTGCTCAAGGGTAGCATTTTCATCGCCCCAGCGCAGGTTGTCAAGGACACTACCGGAAAACAGAACGTTTTTCTGTAAAACCACGGCGACATTATTGCGCAAACTCTCTAAGTCATAGGTGCGTACGTCCTTGCCGCCGACCATGACACTGCCTTTAGAAACATCATACAGGCGGCTTACCAGATTAATGAGCGAAGACTTTCCGCTACCGGTACCGCCTATCACGCCAATGGACTCGCCACTGTTGATGTGCAGGTCGATGTTGTTCAAAGCATATTCGCCGCTACCGCCCTTGTAGGCGAAGTAAACTTTATTGAAATCGATGCGGCCATTGGGGATTACGGTGTCGGCATCCTCGGGGTTATCGATGTCGGGCTCCTCGTTGATGACCTGTGCCACACGCTGCCCGCTGGCAAGGCTTTGGGTGATAGTCACAAATATCATGCTCAACATCATCAGCGAGGAGAGGATGGTCATGACATAAGTAAACAACGAGGTTAACTGGCCAGTGGTGAGGCTGCCACCCACAACAAACTGGGCTCCGAACCACGAAATGGCGATAATACAGCCGTAAACCACCATATTCATAACTGGTCCATTGAGTGCCATCAGGCTCTCGGCCTTGACGTTGAGGTCATACAGTCGCTTGGCGGCTTGCCAAAACTTGCTTTTCTCGTAGTCTTCACGCACAAAAGCCTTGACGACCCTGATGCCGGATACATTTTCCTGGACTACCGAGTTAAGAACGTCATACTGCTTGAACACCAACGCGAACATCTTGGAGACTTTGGTGATGATGATTGCCAAAATGACACCTAACACAACGCTGGCTACAATGAAAATCAAACTCAACTGTGGGCTAATAACGAAACACATCACAATGCTCGATAACAGGTTGAATGGTGCGCGCACCGAGGTACGGATAATCTGTTGATAGGCATTTTGCAGGTTAGTCACGTCGGTTGTCATGCGGGTAACCAGGCCCGAAGTGCTGTACTTGTCGATGTCGCTGAAGGCGAACCTCTGGATGTTTTTGTACATGGCATCACGCAGGTTGCAAGCAAAGCCCGATGACGCATAGGAAGCATATTTACCGGCCATGATTGCCGCAATCATGCTCAGGAACGCCATGACAAGCATGATTGCGCCATACTTGTAAACGCTAGGCATGTGTCCTGCACTGATGCCATAGTCGATGAGCTTGGCGGTCACAAAAGGGATGAGGACGTCAAGCACGACTTCAAGCATGATGAAAACAGGCGTCAACAGTGATGCCGTCTTATACTGCTTGACTTGTTTGAGCAGGGTTTTTAGCATAATATATTTGAATTTTGATATTTTTCTAATTTACAAAGTTACAAAAACTTCTCATTATATAATATAAGGTGTAAAAACAAAAGTTATCAACAATAAGAAGGAAAATTGCACGAATTTTGGTCACAATGAAAGCAATTAATGGCCAATTATCGTATATAAATAATTACATTAAGTATACCATTATAAATAATTAAATATCAAATAAATAATAATGATATAATAATGATTTTTTAGTAGTTTTTTCATTTAATTAGGCGATGATGGTTACACTTTTAATTTAATTATCCAAGAATTTGTGTTTATTACTTCAATAATTAATTTAAATAATATAGTTTATGTTACTATAAATAAAGTAATTATCAAGTTCAAATAATTGCATTGCAGTTTTTATCATTTTTTCTATTCGTTTTTATTGAGATGATTTAAGGTATCTGGCTAATGGATGACTAAATTTAATAAATTATGGATCGTATCAATAAATTATTTGATTGTTAACTGCCTGAGATTTGAAAATTTGAGAAGGGATTTGATATTATACACATATAAGTGATTTTTTTGGGCAAAATAAACAACTTTCTGTGACTCAATGGTTTCGATTCTGTTTTCTTCTTTTAAAAAGATAAATATTGATATTATGTAAAATAAAGTATCGCTATTTTCGCCATTTGCTGTCCCCCATCAATAAGACAGGCAAATTGAGGTAGTATTACTTCTTTTTGCGTTTTTGAGTGGATTTGTAGATTGCCTTGCGCAGTCGTTTAGATATTTCGGCTTCTTCATCAGCAAGGTCATCGAGTCCAATCTTCTCATAGATTGCTTGTAACTTTTCGTGGGGCTCTGGACGTTTCTTGTCAGCCTTTGCTGCGCGTTTAAAGCATTTTATCGCTTCAGGAATATCACGCTGTTGATACTTTAGGTCTCCTAGTAATAAGTGGGCTTCATAGGTGTTCTTATCTACTTCTAATGCATGATTAATCTCTTGTTCAGCCACATCCGGCTGATCCAATGCAAGCATCAAGCGTGCTTTTCCCAACATGGCAGGCACGCAGTCAGGCATAATGCGCAGTGCTTTGTTATAGTTGGCTAATGCTGAACGAATTGCTATGTCATCATGGCGCATTCCATAAGCTTCACTACCCTCACCCACTACCCCATCCATGGCTAAAGCTTGGTCACCCATAGCAGCATATTCTAATGCTAAATCGCGTAGCATTTTTTGTTGACTGTCAATCACTTCCTGCAAACGTTCTATGGTGCGGAGCTGTTTCTTGAATTTGTTTAATTTGTTGACAATCAATCGCTTTACTGCTTCATTCTGGATATTATCCTTGATTTTCATGGCCTCGGTGAAGCAACGCACACATTCATCAAACTCATGGTGATCAAATGCATGTACCGCCCTGCGATAAAGCAAGTTAGCACGTTCTTGTTCCATCGCCTCATTGATGATTTGTCGGTTATTGAATTGCCGGCTGAACTCCACAACTGCCATATTGACAATGATATCGCGATCGCTTAGTGGTTTGAGCAGTGTGATGCCCTCCAAGGAAGTACAACGCGAGAGCGCCACGTAGGTCTGTCCACCTGTGAAAGCGCCGCCTGCAAAGTCGAGTACCACATGATTGAATGTGAGGCCTTGACTCTTGTGGACCGTAAGTGCCCATGCAGGTTTGAGCGGTACTTGTGTGAAAGTTCCAAGCACCTTCTCCTCCACTTTTTTCTCCTTCTCATTATAGGTGTACTGCATGTTTTCCCAGATTTCGGGCAGTACTTCCATTTCGTCACCACTCTCTAAAGCAACAAACACACGGTCATTGGTCAAATGCGTAACCTTCCCGATTGTGCCGTTACACCAACGTCCTTCCTTATCATTGCGGATGAAAATGACCTGTGCTCCTTCCTTGAGAACCAGCAAGCGAGCCGTGGGAAGGCTATTCTCGGGGAAATCGCCTTCGGTCATACCTTCATAGACAAATTCAGGCGTCTTCAACGCTAGCATGTGTTCATCGTTGATGCTATCTACAGTGTCACGGCGCGTAGCTAGCGTAATGGCTAATTCATTGCCATTAACTTCCTGATAGTTGGGATTGTAACGCAAATTAAGACGCGTGATGTCGGCTGCTGATGCGCGGTTGATGCGAACGCGGTCAAGCAGTGAGATGAAATCATTATCGCTTTGGCGATAAATCTTGCGCAACTCTATTGCTACCAGGTTAATCTGGTCGAAAGCACGTGCGTTAAAGAAAAAGAAATTCTTGTAGTATCGACGTAGGATGTCGCGCATGTCATGAGTCACGACTGGCTCCAATTGGAAAATGTCACCCACGAGTAACAATTGTTTACCCCCAAATGGTTCTCTCATGTTGCCCGAATAGACCCTTAATACCCGATCAACAAAATCGATGATATCGGACCGTACCATTGAAATCTCATCAATGATGATGAGTTCCAATTCACGGATGAGTTTCACCTTATCCTTAGTATAACGCAGCATTTTACGCAATCGCGATACGTTGGCGATATCAGGATCGTCGGGCAGTAACGGCTTGAAAGGAATCTTGAAAAACGAGTGCAACGTTTGGCCACCCACATTGACAGCGGCGATACCAGTTGGAGCTAGTACCACCGTCTTTTTCTTAGTGTTTGATCGAATGTATTTTAGAAACGTGCTCTTGCCCGTTCCCGCCTTGCCGGTAAGGAACACCGAGCGGTGGGTCTTCTGGATTACACCCCAAGCGTCCTGGAACTCAGGATTGTCAAGGTCAATATGCTGCAGTTCGTCGGCCACGTTTCCCTCTCAACAATAGGCAAGTAACTACTTGCCAGACAAGACTGTTAGTCGAGTTTCAATACAGCCAAGAAAGCCTTTTGCGGCACTTGCACAGTGCCGATCTGCTTCATGCGCTTCTTACCTGCCTTTTGTTTCTCGAGCAGTTTGCGCTTGCGGCTCACGTCACCGCCATAGCACTTGGCAGTCACGTCCTTACGCACCTGTTTCACAGTCTCGCGAGCAATGATCTTGGCGCCGATGGCAGCCTGGATGGCGATGTCATACTGCTGGCGCGGAATCAGCTCCTTGAGTTTCTCGCACATGCGGCGTCCAAGTGTAACCGCATTGTCAACATGGGTCAGCGTGCTCAAGGCATCAACTGGCTGGCCGTTGAGCAGGATATCGAGCTTGATGAGCTTCGAGTCACGGTAGCCGTTGATAAAGTAGTCAAACGAGGCATAACCCTTGCTGATGCTCTTGAGTTTGTCATAGAAGTCAATGACAATTTCTCCCAACGGAATATCAAAAGTCAACTCCATGCGGTTGCCTGAAATGTATTCCTGATTGGACAACTCGCCGCGCTTCGACAGGCACAGGGTAATGATTGGGCCCATGAATTCGCTAAGGGTGATGATTGACGCGCGGATGTATGGTTCCTCAATCTTCTCAATAACTGCAATATCGGGCAAACCTGCCGGGTTATGCACCTCGGTCATGTTGCCTTTTTTGTCATACACCTTATAGGACACGTTGGGAACCGTGGTGATGACCTCCATATTGAATTCACGGCTCAAGCGCTCTTGCACAATCTCCATGTGAAGCAGGCCCAGAAAACCGCAGCGGAAACCGAAGCCTAACGCTACTGATGACTCAGGTGTGAACGTCAATGCGGCATCATTGAGCTGTAACTTCTCAAGTGAAGCGCGCAAGTTCTCGAAATCTTCAGGATCAATAGGATAAACACCTGCGAACACCATCGGTTTTACCTCCTGGAAGCCCTCGATTGCGCTCTCACACGGCTGCTGCACATGGGTAATGGTATCACCCACCCTCACCTCGACAGAATTCTTGATGCCTGAGATGATATAGCCTACATTGCCCGTCGTGAGGCGGTCACATGGCTGCTGTTGCAGCTTGAGCACACCCAACTCGTCCACATTATACTCTTTACCAGTGTTGACAAACTTCACAAAGTCACCCTTGGCAATCGAGCCGTTCAAAATCTTGAAATAGACGATAATGCCGCGGAACGAGTTGAACACCGAGTCAAAAATCAATGCCTGAAGCGGAGCGTCAGGATTGCCCTCTGGAGCAGGAATGCGGTCAACGATGGCATCAAGGATGGCCGGTACACCCACACCTGTGCGCGCGCTGCAGCGGATGATATCGCTCGGGTCACAACCCAGCAACTCCACAATTTCGTCCTCTACCTCGTCAGGATGGGCACTATCCATATCAATTTTGTTGATAACGGGGATGATTTCCAATCCGTTATCAATCGCCATATATAGATTGCTAATAGTCTGTGCCTGAACGCCCTGGGTGGCATCCACAACAAGAAGTGCGCCTTCACAGGCTGCTATCGAGCGCGAGACCTCATAGGAGAAGTCCACGTGTCCCGGAGTGTCAATCAGGTTGAGCGTATATTTCGTGCCGTCTTTCATGTAATCCATCTGGATAGCGTGGCTCTTGATAGTAATACCGCGCTCACGCTCCAGATCCATGTCGTCCAGCACCTGGGCCTGCATATCCTTGCCAGCCACGGTGTTAGTTACTTCCAACAGGCGGTCGGCGAGTGTGCTCTTGCCGTGGTCGATGTGCGCCACGATGCAGAAGTTGCGTATTGTCTTCATTTTGTTGTCTTTATTTTGGAATGCAAAATTAATGAAAAACCCACAAACGGCAAAATGGCGCTGTAATTATTAGATTTATCTATGGGTGCATATACGCCATAAAGCGATTCCGCCTTTTTGATATGTTTTTTCGTAATAATCAGATTATCAACACAAAAAATAATTCTATTCTTTATGACAGGGGGGAGCGGAAGTGTTAACGAAGCGTTAAAAGCAATTATTAGGCCATTCGCAGCAAAGATAATGAAGTGACCTCAAGTAGTCAAGACCTAAAAGCGAGAGCCTATAAACTTAAGAGACAGTGTCTTTATATTGAGAGTACTTTTTGTGTATTCGGTACTTTTTTATATTTTTGTGGGCAATAAACCAAATCTTATAAGTAATAATGAAAAAGATTGTGACCCTATGGTTGATAATGTTGGCAGTTGCCAGCAGTATGAGCGCTGCCACTGTGGAACAGCTTCGTGTGCCTGACACGACAGGGCTGCGAGTGAATGATCAGGAATGGGAAGCACTGAGTTTCCTGTATCGGTACATGCCGCTTGCCGATATTACCGATTACACGACCGACTTCCACCTACAGAATGTGAGGGCAACTTTTGAAGCACGCCAGCAGATGCCGTGGGGAACAACCGTTCCTGAATTGCTGTTCAACCATTTCGTGCTGCCCCTGCGCGTGAACAACGAGGCGCTTGACATGTCGCGCCCCGTGTTCTTCAAGGAACTTAAGGAGCGTGTTAAGGGCATGAGCATGGAACAAGCCATTCTTGAGGTAAACCACTGGTGTCACGAGCATGTGACCTATCAGCCCAGCGATTCTCGCACGCTGTCCCCGCTGGCCTGCATGAAAACCGCCATCGGGCGCTGTGGTGAGGAATCGACGTTTACTGTTGCCGCCTTGCGCTCCATAGGTATCCCCGCCCGTCAAGTCTATACCCCTCGTTGGGCACATACCGACGACAACCACGCGTGGGTCGAGGCTTGGGCTGACGGTAAGTGGCATTTTATGGGCGCATGTGAGCCCGAGGCCGTACTGGACCTTGGCTGGTTCAATTCCCCTGCATCGCGGGCGCTGCTGATGCACACCCGCGCATTTGGCAACTACAATGGCCCCGAGGAGGTGATGTCTCGTACCCGTAATTTCACCGAAATCAACCTCATTGGCAACTATGCCGTCACAGCCTCAACCAAAGTGAGAGTGCTTGACCAACAGGGAAATCCAGTCAAGGGAGCCACTGTTCAGTTCCGTATCTATAACTATGGCGAGTTCTACCCCGCCGCTACCAAGTTTACCGATAATAAAGGTGTTGCCTCGCTGACTGCCGGTAAGGGCGATATGCTGGTGTGGGCCAGCAAAGATGGCTGGTACGGGTACCGCAAAGTGACCTTTGGTAAAGACGGCAAGGTTGATGTGACGCTCAACCGCAGCACCAGCAAGAAGACTAGCCCCACATATGATGAAATCGATATCGTGCCACCTGTTGAGCATGTCATCATGCCCAAAGTGACTCCCGAAATGGCAGCCGCTAATAAGGCGCGCTTTGCTCGTGAGGACTCTATCCGTAAGGCTTATGAGGCGACGTTCCTTACCCCTGAGCAAGCCCAAACGCTGTTTCCTAGCGCAGCCGAATACCTTGTTAAGGCTCGCGGCAACTGGGAAACCATCTTAGAGTTTGTGAAGCACCATCCCTATGATCCTAATCGAGCCTTAGCGGTGCTTAAGGGCTTGAACGACAAGGACATGAGGGATGTGTCAATGGCAGTGCTTGAAGATGCATATAATGCTCGTAGCAGCCAGGTGGGACAACGTGTAGAGTATGAGATGATTACCTCGCCGTTTAAGATGGAGTTGCAAGATGCCTTTGACGCGGCAACGGCTGACAGGTTCCGCCATGACCCGGCACAATTGGTGACATGGGTGCGTGACAACATAGAGTTGCGCCCCGAGGAGAACGCCTTGCACATTGCCCAAACACCGATGGGCGTGTGGCGCTCACGAGTGACAGATGAACGTGGCCGCAACATTTTCTTTGTCGATTTAGCCCGTTCACTAGACATCGAGTCTCGTATGGATCCCGTCACGGGAAAGGTGCAATACCGTACTTCTGGAGCCGAATGGCAAGACGTGAACTTTGAGGCGGTTGAGCAGCAGAATGCTGCCACGGGCACACTAAAGTTGCGTTATACCCCCACCCCAACGCTCGATGATCCCAAGTATTACCACCACTTCTCGCTATCACGCATCCTTGACGACGGCACGACTCAGCTGCTTAACTATGACGAAGGCGACTCTGGGCTTGAGGAAGGCTCATCGTGGAGTAACACGTTCCAGAACGGCACAACCCTTGATGCCGGTACCTATATGCTCACTAGCGGCACTCGTGCTGCCAGTGGTAAAGTTCTAGCCGTTAACCGCATTTTCACCATTGAGCCAGGTCAAACGACGACCATTAACCTGACGATGCGCCAAAGTGATGACATTGTGGCAGTCATCGGCAACTTTAACAGTGAATCCAAATTTGTCTTGCTTGACAATGAACTGAAACCTGTTGTTGGAGACGATGTGAGCATTCTGTCGCAGACAGGCCGTGGCTACTTCATCGTTGGCTTGCTGGGTGTGGGCCAGGAACCCACCAATCACGCGATGCGCGACATTGCCAAGATGAATGGTGCCATTGACAAATGGGGACGGCCCATGGTATTGCTGTTTGAAAATGAACAGGAAGCGCAAAAGTACCGTCAGGAGAACTTTGGCACGCTGCCTAAGAACATCATCTACGGCATTGACCGTGACGGTAGCATCCGCCTCCAGATTGCTCAAGAGATGAAACTGCAGACCGAGACACAGCTGCCTATCTTCATTCTCGCCGACACATTTAACCGCGTGCTGTTCTGTTCCCAAGGTTACACCATAGGATTGGGCGAGCAGCTAAACAAGGTCATTAAAAACCTGGATAAATAAAGTAAAGTGGTGAAGCGATCAGTTTCACCACTTTAAGTTTAAGATAAACAGTTTCTTGTTTAAAGGAGAGCGTCGATTTTAGCGGCAAGGGCGTCGCGGGTAATCGTGCCCACGTGCTTATCCACCATCTGTCCGTCCTTAAAGAACAGCAGCGTGGGGATGTTGCGGATACCATACTCCACACCCAGGTCGGTATCGTCATCCACATTGTATTTGCCGATAATAGCGCGACCCTCATAGGCTGTAGCCAGTTCCTCGATAATGGGAGCGATGCTGCGGCAGGGACCACACCAAGGAGCCCAGAAGTCAATCACCACGGGCTTGCCCTCTTCCAATAAACTCTTGTAGTTCTCGTCGTTAATTACAGTAGCCATGTTTTCTTACTTGTTGTTTGGTTGATAATTATTGTGATTAATTGCTTATATTGCAAATTTGATACCATCTGGCAAATTGTCATATCTTGGCATTTATCATGAACTTGATGCCTGCCTCGCGCAAAGCATCCAGCAAGTGCTTATCTACAGCGATTGGCCTCTTAGAGCGTAACATGACATAGTTACCGCCAACGTGATCCTTCATGCGGAAATACAGGTCACATCTGTTATCCCCATCGGCGTCTAGGTTGGGTTTTAAGAAGTCAACTCGTTGCAGGTCACTATCATTGAGGCTGATAATCAAATTCTTGACCATCTTCCCCTTGAGGTTCTCTAATAAATCAATAGTGCGCACGTTGAAACGAACATTGTCACCATAGCCTTTCTCATAAGCGCCAGTGACCACGATAGCCAAACCGAGTACACCATACTTTTGGTAATCGACGAATTTATTACCAAATAGCATGAATTCAAACGAGCCGGAATAGTCCTCTATCTTCAAGATGCCAAACTGACCACCCTTTTTGCCTATGCGCGTTTGGAAATCAACGACCAGACCGCCCATTACGAGTTCTCGGTCCAAATCCTTTGACTTGTTCTTTACCTCGGCCAATGGTGTGTTGCAGCCATAGGTCACCTCCATATAGTAGGGGTCAAGCGGATGAGCTGACAGATACATACCCACTAACTCTCGCTCCCGGTTCAGCCTTTCCAGCTGTGACCATGGTTCAGCATGAGGTATAGTGGGCGTCGCAACTTCCACTTCCTCGGACGCGCCAAACAGAGACTGCTGCATCTCCTGTTTACTTGCCTGGAATCGTTGGCCAAAACGCATCAAAGTCTCGCTGAAAGCCTCGTTGCGAGGATTGACCTCGAAAAAGTCCTCACGCTTGATTTCCTTGAAATCATCAAATGCGCCAGCCAGGGCCATTGATTCAAGTGCTTTGCGGTTGCATGCTCCCTGATTGATACGCTGCACAAAGTCAAAGATGTCCTTATAGGCACCATTCTTGTCGCGTTCCTCGACGATGGAGTCCACGCAGCTCACGCCCACGCCCTTGATGCCGGCAAGGCCGAAGCGGATGCGTCCATCCTTGGTGGCGCTGAAGTTACGGTAGCTCTCGTTGATGTTGGGGCCGAGCACCTCGATACCCATGGCCCGGCACTCATCCATGTATCTGGAGAGCTTGTCCACATCATTGAGGTTGCTGCTCAGCACGGCAGCCATGTACTCGCTGGGATAGTTGGCCTTGAGGTAGGCCGTCTGGTAAGCTACCCAGCTGTAGCACGTCGCATGAGACTTGTTGAATGCATAGGAAGCAAACTTTTTCCAGTCTTCCCAAATCTTGTTGAGCACCTTCTTGTCATGCCCGTTTTTCTCGCCGCCCTCATAGAACAGAGCTTCCAACTCGTTCATCTTCTCGATTTGCTTCTTACCCATCGCCTTGCGCAATGTGTCGCTCTGGCCACGGGTAAAGCCTGCCAACTGCCTTGACAGCAGCATGACTTGCTCCTGATAGACAGTAATACCGTAAGTCTCCTTGAGGTACTTTTCCATGCAAGGGATATCATATTCGATGGGTTCCCTACCCTGCTTGCGGTTGATGAACTGAGGGATATAGTCCATGGGGCCCGGACGGTAAAGGGCGTTCATGGCAATTAGATCCTCGAAACAGGTGGGATGCAATTCGATGAGGTACTTTTGCATGCCTGCTGACTCAAACTGGAAAGTTCCAGATGTCATGCCCTTGCAGTATAATTCATAGGTCTTGGGGTCATCGATGGGAATCTTCTCAATGTCGATATCAATGCCATGGTTGAGTTTGATGTTGGCCAAGGCTTCCTTGATGATAGACAGGTTCTTGAGCCCCAGAAAGTCCATTTTAATCAATCCGGTGCTCTCAATGACGCCGCCTTCATATTGGGTAACAATGATGTTCTCGCCATCGTTGTCGGTCGCGGTGCTCACGGGCACCCAGTCGGTGATGTCGTCGCGCCCGATAATCACGCCACAGGCATGAACTCCGGTACTGCGGATGCTGCCTTCAAGTTTCTCGGCAAAACGGATAGTCTCGGCCACGCGCGGGTCTTCGCTCTCCATTTCCTTCTCGAAGTCAGGGAAACACTTCAGGCAGTTGCTCACGGTGATTTTATATTTCTTTCCAGGTTTTTCCTCGGGCATTTCATTGGGACTCGAGGGAATGAATTTAGCCAGTCGGTTACTCTCAGCTAAGGGCAGGTCCTCAACACGAGCCACATCCTTGATGGCACTTTTGGCGGCCATCGTGCCATAGGTTACAATGTGGGCCACCTTCTCGGCACCATACTTCTCGGTCACATAGTTTAACACCGCCGCGCGTCCATCGTCATCAAAGTCAGTGTCGATATCGGGCAATGAGATGCGGTCAGGGTTCAGGAAGCGCTCAAACAGCAGGTCATATTTCAACGGGTCAATCTTGGTGATACCTAGGCAATAGGCCACAGCCGATCCGGCCGCCGATCCACGGCCAGGTCCCACCGAACAGCCCAATTTTGGAGCCATGCCGATGTAGTCCTGCACAATGAGGAAATAACCAGGGAATCCCATATTCTTGATGGTTTCGAGCTCAAAGTCAAGCCTTTCGCGCTGTTCCTCGGTGAGTTCGGGCCAACGTTCCTTGGCACCCTCATAGACGAGGTAGCGCAGGTAGTCGTCCTCATTATCAAAGCCGGCGGGCAGCGGGAAATCGGGCAGAATGGGTCCATGGTCGATGCTGTAAATCTCCACTTTGTCCAAAATCTCGTTGGTGTTCTGCAAAGCTTCAGGGATATCGCCGAACACTCCATTCATCTCCTCCTGGGTCTTGAACCACTCCTGCTTGCTGTAGAGCATCACGTTGTCATCAGTGAGTTTCTTGCCGGTTGAGAGGCATATTAAGCGCTCGTGGGCGTCGGCATCGGCCTCGTTGACAAAGTGGGAGTCGTTGGTACAGATGAGTTTTACATCCAATTCGCGGGCAAACTGTATCAATGCATCATTAACAAGACACTGCTTCTCGTAGGTCTCATGGTTGGCCCGCGCCACAGTGGCTTTGTGGCGCTGCAATTCCAGATAGTAGTCATCGCCAAACACGCTCTTGAACCACTTGATCGTCTCTCGTGCCTGGTTCATCTGTCCGCTCATGATTAACTGAGGCACTTCACCACCTAAACAAGCAGAACAGCAGATGATGCCCTCGTGATACTTCTCGAGCTCATTGTGATCGGTGCGGGGGTGCATGTACTTGCCCTCGGTCCACGCATGTGAAACGATTTTAATCAGGTTCTTGTAACCCTGCAGGTTCTTGGCCAACAAGATGAGATGGTTGCCGTAGTCACGCTTGTCGGTATGGGTGAACCGGGACTGGTTGGCAACATAGACTTCGCAGCCGAAAATCGGCTTGAACTTCTCATCGTCGGTTCGTTTCTTGTTAAGCTTTCCTACATAGTCATGGAACTCCTTGATGCCAAACATGTTGCCATGATCGGTCAAAGCCATGCCACGCATGCCGTCGGCTATGGCCTTGTCAACCAAGTCCTTAATGGGCGCCATTCCGTCAAGAATGGAGTATTGTGAATGCACGTGCAGGTGCACAAAAGGTATCATAATGCTCTCCTTTGGTTTTTGAATTAGATGTGGAGTGTAAAATTACTCCAATTTTCCCACCTGCAAAAATAAAGTTATTAACAAGTCTAGAACTGACTCATGGTACATCACTTTACTCGGTTGGAATTCTGCCGAAAAACATCTGATAACTCATGCCGTCATAGTCCCAACTTTGACATGGCACGTGATTCTCTAATTGGCATGAGTTGGAATCCTTGTTGCGGATTACTGTGTATGCGTCAAAATAAACAGCCTCATTTCCAGCTAGTTTGAATTTTTCGTCCGAGTTAAAAGCGTCAGCGATGACTTGTGCCTCATCAGGCAAGAGTGCCTGGATCAAATGGGGATTGCTGCAATGAGTCAAGTACTTTGACAACATGCTGGGCAATACATACTGGTCGTTGCTCACCAGTGGAGTCACCTGGTTGCGAAGGTAAATCCATAGGATGGGGGCTAAACGTGAATTGGCATACTTCTTATCGATTTCAAATGCCTGTTTCAGGCTGATTAGCCCTGTCTTGGATGTGAGGGCTTCATCCATCATTTGATGTTGGGCCTTCCAAACGTCCTGCCTGTATCCGTACATTGGCACATAAACGAGCATCGTGCAACATGCCGCAAGACAAGCGATCCCGATTTTCAGAGCCTTGTTGCTGATTAAACGGTGATACAGTTGAAGCAACAGAATGGCACTGAACAGAGAAATGCAAGTAAGCTGCCAGGCCATGGTATAGGCGACAAAGATGGCAAATAATAGATTCACCACGATTGACACTACGATGACGATATTGCTCTTGATGATATCAAGGACGATAGCGGGACGGATAAACGATGTCGCTACCATCAAGATGAGTGTTAATGAGAACACAGGTATTTTGAGCAAATCGGCAATGACGTGCCAACGGATAACGTGGCCCAGTTGGTCAGAACGTACAAAATTAGCTGGAGCGAAAGCGCATAAGGCGGTGCCGATTAGATATGCGGCTATCAGGACAAATGCGGCTCTTGGCAACTTCTTATAATGAATGATGGCATAAACGATTAGCCCTGCCGAGATGCCAATAGAGAAACTCTCCTGCATGGATCCTGTCAGCAAGCTGAAAAGAGTAATCAATAAAGTCGTTATGAGCGGTATTGACTTGTCTTTATTGCGACACAACCAGTTGAACAGCAACAGCACCACCATGTTGGCAGCGCCAGACCACATGTAATTGACCGCACTGGAAACAGCACCGGTAAACATGCGTAACGCATTGGGCATCAATAGCCATAGTACACTGAAGGCGATGACGAGGTTGGCGAGAGACAGTTTTTCTTTGCCAAAGGCGAGCATCGAGAAACTCAAGAACAAGATAGCCCATACCAGAGAATTGATGATGACAAAGAAGCCCTCGGTTTTGGTGCCGCAGAACCATTGGGTGATGGTGTGTACAACAAATCGGCCGTTATACTTCATGTAGCAGGCCGCTTGGGACTTCACCGCGTCCAAAAATGAGGTGACAGGACGGTCATGGATGATGATTTGGTTGCCGTCATCGTCAAGCGCAAACTCGCTGATCGTGCTAAAAGCGAAATCATCAGTGTTAATAATCAGCCATTGGTCTTGCAGGTAAAATAATACAACGCTCAGCAAGACAAAGGGCAATACCCCATTCTTGAAATATTTTATGATCGACTCTTTCATTGTTGCTAAAAAGCTATGATGACTTGTAACCTAAAGAAGTGATCCACAACCGCTGGAGTGTATGCAACACTTTATGAAAGGCTTGGTATTGTCAGCGGACGCGGAAGGTGACAAAGCGGTTATAGGCATAATTGGCGAGGGTGTAGGCAACCATGGCGACAATCATGACAATGTTTTGACCGGCCTTCTGCATGGGGAAGAATGGGATGATATCATCGGGGAGATTCTTCCATCCTAAGCCTTCAAGCAGGATCCAGCTGACACAGAGCTGCAAAGCGAGACAAATGAGGAAACCGCAAACAAAGAGGAATAGCTCACGCCTGAAGTCGTTTTTGGTCTTGAAAACCCAGTTACGGTTCCACAAGAAGCTGTTAATCACACCAAAGATATAGCCTACCACGTTTGAAATACCGTAGGACAACCCTAGCCTAGTGTTCAGCAAATAGAAGACGACAAGCGTGATGAGCGTGTTGAGCACGCCAATCACTCCATACTTGAGCAGTTGTATGCCCGTTTGACGGGCTTCGGCTTTGTCAATCTTCATTGCGTGGCAAAATTAGATAATTTTAACGAATTAAACAAGCATTTTAGTTTTTGTTTTTGCCTTAACTGGTAGGGGAAACAGTAAGTCCTAGGTCACAGAGACCTTGTAGTGTGTCACTTCCGGCCATGGTTTGCCATATGACCACTCGGCTTGCTTGCGAGGGTGATATGCCCTTTGCTAAAGAAGCAGATACTTGGTAAAGTGCCCCAAATCCGCCACCAGTCCAGTTACCGTACTCATCGGCAAGAGCCATGTTCACTTGTTGCCGCTGTACTGTCGAGTCAGCACCAAAAATGTCTATTGCCAACGATAGATTGCGATAGGAATAACTGTTGTTGTGACGCACGGTCAGTTTCAAATCATAGGTCAGCGTCGAGTCGTCATACTCAGGAATAAATGCCAATGGGAAGGACTGTTGCCACCCTGATGACGGTAAATGCACAAATCGGGCATGGGCCATGACCGGTTTTCGTGTGCAACTGGCCATGATAAGCATTGCGGAGGCAACGAATACTATCATTGCCACCGCTTTGCTGTTAATTCTCATGAGGCGATTACTCGCCAGAGGCGTTATTTTGCTTGTTATGCCCATTGTCTTTGGGGGACGGCTTGTCGCCATTAGGCTTTTGTGGCCTGAAAGTTTTTTTCTCCATGCGTTGAGGCTTGCCCTGGCGCTGTTTGCGCTCTGGTTTGCCGTTAGCATTTTCTCCGTCACCATTCCTGATGGGCTTTTCTTGTTTGCCGTTCTTCTCGGCCTTGTTGCCACCATTCCCGGCTTGCTTGTCACCGCTTTTTTTCTTCTTTTTCTTCTTCTTTTTGTCAAAGCGGTTGATAGCATCCTGATTGAGCAAGTCTCCAAATGGCGATGAGCCCTTCTTGCCATCATCGTCCTTGAGGGTGTCGGGCTTGACGCCGTTTTTATTCAAGGCAATGATCTCGAAGGCTTGGGCTGCTGTCAGTGTGACCGTATTGACAGGAGCATTGCGCTCGGTGGAATAAATAATCTCACGCTTTAAGGCGTCGGCCTTGAAGAAGTAGTAGATTGCATCTTTGGTTTCGAGATGCACATCCTTGGGCGGCAACTGGCGTATTGCCTCAACGTAGGTGTTCACCTCAAAGTTGATACAGCACTTGAGCTTAGCGCATTGTCCCGCCAAATTCTGGGGATTGAGCGAGATGTCCTGGAATCGGGCGGCACTAGTAGCTACAGACACGAATCCCGACATCCAAGTGGCGCAACATAATGGGCGTCCACAAGGCCCGATGCCACCAATGCGACCAGCTTCCTGGCGAGCGCCAATCTGCTTCATCTCCACCCTGATCTTGAACACATCGGCAAGCACCTTGATGAGTTGACGGAAATCCACACGCTCATCGGCAATATAATAGAATATCGCTTTATTGCCGTCGCCCTGGTACTCCACGTCACCGATTTTCATCTTCAGGCCCAAGTCCACAGCAATCTTGCGAGAACGTATCATCGTGTCCTCCTCGCGCGCTTTGGCTTGCTCATAGCGCTCCATGTCAGAGGGCTTAGCCTTGCGGAAGACGCGCAGTATCTCGGCATCTTTGCGCAGGTTCACGCGCTTCATTTGGTTCTTGACTAAACGTCCCATGAGCCCCACGCGGCCGATGTCATGACCCGGGTTAGCCTCAACGGCCACCCAGTCACCACGCTTGAGGGGGATGTGGGTGCTGTTGCGGTAAAAACCACGACGGGTGTTCTTGAAGAGCACCTCGACAATCTCAAAGTCATTGTCGGGCACATCTTCTAGCCAGTTGGTGCTGGTGAGGTTGCAGCGGCCCACGTCGTTACAGCAGCCACCATTGCAACTGCATGAATCGGGTTTTACACCCGAGCCACCGCTGTCAGGCACAGTTGGTTGAAAATTGTTTTTCTCGTCCATTGTGGAAGACAGACATTATTTTGCGTAGCTGACGGCACGTGTCTCGCGGATGACGGTGATGCGCACCTGGCCCGGATAGGTCATCTCATCCTGAATCTTCTGAGCGATCTCGTTGGAGAGCTTTTCGGTCTCAGCATCGCTGATCTTGTCGGCGCCTACAATCACGCGCAGCTCGCGACCAGCCTGGATGGCATAGGTCTTAACCACACCAGGATAAGACAGCGCTAATTTCTCCAAATCATTCAATCGCTTGATATAGGCCTCAACAATCTCGCGGCGGGCACCGGGACGTGCGCCACTAATGGCATCGCATACCTGAACAATGGGCGCATACAGGCTAGTGGCCTCTTCCTCATCGTGGTGGGCACCGATTGCGTTACAAATGTCGGCTTTTTCCTTATACTTCTCAGCCAACTTCATACCCAACTGTGCGTGCGGCAACTCGGGCTCATCATCGGGCACCTTGCCAATATCGTGTAACAGACCTGCACGGCGGGCCTTCTTGGGATTCAAGCCCAGCTCACTGGCCATGATGGCGCAAAGGTTGGCAGTTTCGCGGGAGTGTTGCAACAAGTTCTGGCCGTAGCTAGAACGATATTTCATCTTACCGATCAATCTGATAAGCTCGGGATGCAAGCCATGGACACCCATGTCAATAGCAGTGCGTTTACCGGTCTCAATCACCTCTTCCTCGACTTGACGACGCACTTTGGCAACAACCTCCTCGATGCGGGCGGGATGGATGCGACCGTCGCTCACCAGCTGGTGGAGCGCCAAACGCGCGATTTCGCGGCGCACAGGGTCAAAGCCTGAAAGCACGATGGCTTCGGGAGTGTCATCAACTACAATCTCAACGCCAGTAGCTGCTTCCAGGGCACGGATGTTGCGTCCCTCGCGACCGATAATGCGGCCTTTGATCTCGTCGTTGTCGATATGGAATACCGTCACCGCATTCTCGACAGCAGTTTCGGTTGCTACACGTTGTATGGTCTCGATGATGATGCGCTTTGCCTCCTTGTTGGCGGTCATCTTGGCATCATCCATGATGTCGTTGATGTAACTGGCGGCATTGGTTTTGGCTTCGTCCTTGAGTGACTCGATGAGTTTCTCCTTGGCTTCCTCGGCCGAGAGTCCGCTCACGTGCTCTAATGTGTCACGTACGGTCTTTTCCATCTTGTCCACCTCGAGCTTGCGCTGGTCCAGTAATGCCATCTGGTTGTCCACATTTACCTTGAGGTTGTCGAGCTCGTTGCGACGGCGCTGCAGGTCACCCTGCTGCTGGTTGAGCGTCATCTCGCGCTGCTTGAGCTTGGCTTCGCTGGTCTGAACCTTGGTCAGACGAGCATTGGCTTCTTTCTCGGCCTCACTCTTAATGGTCATACCGGCTTCCTTGCCTTTCATCACCTCGTTATTCTTGAGCACTTCGGCTTCAAGACGGGCTTTCTCCATAATTTCGTTGGCTCGTGATTTGGCGTTCTTACGAGAGAAATATAACGCCGCCACACATCCAATTACCATCGCTAGGATGGCTACAATAACAGTTATAATCGTGTTCATTAATAAATTGATAAATATATTTATAAATAAATAGCGCCACCATAGGGAGAATGCTCATCACACTGATTACCAGAGTGATTCAATTCAAAACCTAAAGTGGTGCAGGAACCTAATTTCTTAACAATATCGTCGTTGAGCCCCACTGCCATTGGCGCAGATAGGGTTATCAACGTTACTCATCGCCACTAAGCAAAGTGTCGAGTTGTTTATCTAAATCAGTCAGGAATTCATTGACCTGGCGGTTTTCACCATAAGCCTCCAAATAAAGTCGAGCGAACTGGAATGCCACTCTTGCCAACACGTCCTCGGTGGTGCCGTTAAAACGGTTCATCCACTTCTTCCATAGGGTGTTGACTAGTTCTTCAGCCTTACGATAGCTCTCCTCCTCGTCCGGATTAATGCTCAGGGCAATCGGGTTAGCTGCATCGGCAAGCTGTATCCATATTTTCACTTTATTATTGTCGGCCATAACGTTGATAGTCGTGTCAAGCGTTCAATTGTTTGATGCACCGGTCAATGTCCCGCACCATTTTGGCTACCTGTTTCTTATAGCGATCGACCACTGCCGGGTCACGAGGAACGGAATGAGCCACACGCAGGAACTCGTTGTCGATACGGAGCTGATTTAACTCCTTCTCCAACTTAGCAATTTCCAGTTCCTGCCTCTCGATGGTGCGTTCCATCTCCTTCTTCTCGCCCAGGAGCGCGACATACCGCTTGCCCAAAGCGTCCACCTTGTGCTTCAAATTTTGCAGTTTGTCTTTCATTTCCTGTGCAGGCATAGTAACCAATTTTTCTGCAAAATTACAATATTTTTCCTATCCATCACTATCATTTTACAATTAATTTTCAATTTGAATATTTTTTTTAACCCAAAAATTTGTCAGTTCAAAAAATGGCATTACCTTTGCATCCGCAAATCGGGGCATTAGCTCATCTGGTAGAGCGCAACACTGGCAGTGTTGAGGTAAGCGGTTCGAGTCCGCTATGCTCCACAACCTAAAGAATAAGCGACTGAATCTCAGTCGCTTGTTCTTTTACTCGTATCTATAGGCGTCACATTGAAGTCAGCCACCCATCCATAAATTATTACAGAATCGGTTGGTGTTTGTGTCCTATCATTTTCTTATTATTCCCATCCCTCTTATTCTTACATTAAATCCTTATATTAGGTGGGCTGTTCGAGCCTGGTATGCTGCGTGAGGAGATATTTTTCATGAAATGTGGAGGTCATCCCGAATTTTTTATGTAGGTTTGCAAAAAAATATGACATGACTGACCGGAAACTTCCTCATCCCCTAATATCAATCATTCCTGTCGTGGTGCTCATTGGCCTGCTGGCCGTGGCCATCGCGCTTTTTGGTAGTGATTCGTTGAGTGGCGGCAGCCAGATTGCCCTTATTATGGGTATGGCGGTTTGTGCGCTGATTTCCACTGTTTTCTATCATGTGCCCTGGAAGGCCTTTGAGGATCAGATGACTAAAACGATGAGCGGAATCTTTGTTACGATATTGATTCTGCTATCGGTGGGAATGCTGTCGGGATCGTGGATGGTAAGTGGTGTAGTGCCTACACTTATTTATTATGGTGTACAGATACTCTCTCCTCGCTTCTTTCTAGTGAGCGCGTGCGCCATCTGCGCGCTGGTGTCGTTGCTGTCAGGCAGCTCGTGGACAACGATTGCCACCATTGGAGTTGCATTGCTGGGCATCGGTGACGCCTTAGGCGTGAGCGAGGCATGGACAGCTGGTGCCATCATCTCAGGGGCTTATTTTGGTGACAAGATGTCACCCTTGAGTGACACAACCATTTTGGCGTCTTCGTCCACAAGGGTTGACATTTTCAAGCACATCCGTTACATGATGTATACCACTGTCCCCACGATTAGCATTGCGCTCATTATCTTCCTTATTGCGGGTTTTGGCAGGGGCGGCGAAGGCGCGTTGCATGTCGAGGAATACACTGTTGGATTGTCTTCCACATTCAACATCTCGGCTTGGACTTTGCTCGTCCCTATCGTGACCGGTGTACTTATCGCCCGCCAAGTGTCGTCATGCATCGTGTTATTTGCCTCGTCGATCATGGCAGGTATCACTGCGCTCATCCTGCAGCCTCACCTCCTGACCCAGATCGCCAATGACGCTTCGCTGGGCACTGCAGCGGCGTTAACCAAGGGGCTTGCCATTACCTATTATGGCTCGACCGCCATCGACACCGGCAATGCTTCGCTTAACGATCTGGTATCCACTGGAGGTATGGCGGGAATGCTCAACACGGTTTGGCTCATCATCTGTGCCATGTGCTTTGGAGCGTCGATGGTGGCCAGTGGCATGCTGGAGAGTATAACAAGTGTAATTATACGCTGGGTGCGCACCCGGGTGAGCCTTGTCGCATCGACTGTTGGGACCGGCATGTTCCTGAATGTGGCCACTGGAGACCAGTTTATCAGTATTGTGCTCACTGCCGACATGTTCCGCAACGTGTATGAAAAGGAAGGCTATGAAGCCCGATTGCTTAGCCGTACCACCGAGGATGCCGTTACTGTCACATCGGTGTTGGTACCCTGGAACACATGTGGCATGACCCAGGCGACGGTATTAGGCGTCCCTACCCTCACCTATCTGCCCTATTGTTTCTTTAATTACCTGAGCCCACTCATGTCGATTTTCATCGCTGCGATCGGTTGGAAAATCAAGCGATCAAAACCATGTAACAGTGATGGGCTAACAACAACAAACCAACAAGCGGAAGATTCCACCTGCTGATATTTAGCACCTTATTCAGTTATAGATTACTCTAAAGCAAGGTAACCAATTAGCATTCTACTTGAGAGAGCGGATGGGGCGGCAGGGATTGCCGGCCGCTAACGTGTGGGGCGGTATGTCATGTGTAACCACCGAACCTGCTCCGATGACACAGCCGTCACCGATGGTCACTCCAGGCATGACACAAACGTTGCCGCCAATCCAAACGTCGTTGCCCACGACAATGGGTTTGGCAAATTCCAGACCTTGATTACGCTGGGGAATATCGAGTGGATGTGATGCCGTGTAAAAACCACAGTTGGGACCCACAAACACATGGTCACCGAAAATGACTCGAGCGGCATCCAGGATCACAAGGTTGCAGTTGGCAAAGAAATCCTCTCCCACATGCACGTTATAGCCATAATCGCACTTGAAAGGCTGGATGATGCGCACACGCTCGCCAGTGGAACCCAACAGATTAACCAACTGGGCTGTTAAACTGGACAGATCGGCTGGCGACGTGCGGTTATAGTTATAACAATACTTCTCGCAACGACGGATATCGTCGAGCAAATCAGGGTCTTGACTGGCATTATACAACAAGCCGGCTTCGAGTTTCTCAATCTCAGTCATGGGTTAGTGTGATTTAATTGCTGCAAATTTAGATATAATTCTCGAGTTATAGACCAGTCGAGATAAAAAAGGTAAACAAATTGCCTCGAACGTAACCATTAGACGGAAACCATACAACAAAACAAGGTAATGCTATGGCTGCCTCTCGCTACGGATTAGCCAGTAAGCGTTTTCCTTGAGTTTATTCATCAGCGCCGGCTCAAGGTTAGCGTGTGAGTCAATCCATTGTTTTACAATGGTCTTGACCTCATCGCTCTTGTGGCCTGACAACAGACTTGTGAGCCAATAACCTGGGAAGAAGATGTCACCCGTCTGCTGGATTTCCTGGAGGACATCCAGTCCAGGAATGATGTAGCGGTTGCTGAACGGTTCTCGCGTGGGGTCGTTGAGCAGTGCCAGCATATCCCGTGCCCATGGCTCGACACGGCGGTTCTCGACCTGCAGCAGTTCGTTGAACAGTTGCTGCTGCACCTGAGCGTCGGGGTTACAAGCCCGTGAGATAAAGTCAAACTCACGCCGCTGGTCCTCATTGTTAAGCCTGTCACGTTGCCTGTCGAGAATCTGTTGCCATTGCTTGGGCTTCATGATGGCAAGGTGATAGGCCATACGCATGTGGTCGTGGCTGTTCAGGAATGTGGCGTTTTGTTGATTCCAGATTTCATACAATTTGTCCAAGACTTTGGGAGTCACGGCTTTGATGGAGAGCTGCCGCAACAAGGTTTGGCGTACCGATTGCAGTCCATGCTTCTGGGACAACTTGAACAGGCGTTGCTCGATAGCGGCCCGCTCCTTGCGGTCAAGGCATGCCACCACGTCGCCGATATAACTGCATGTGGTCGAGGCAATCAGTTCGTTTTTCTCATGGGTGAGGAACTCGATGAGGACCTTTGTCAGGTCCTTCGCCGTAATGTTACCCAAGTGGAAGTTCTCATAGAGATTGAGCACGGCGGCATAGCGGGTCAGGTCGTTGTCGGCCATCGTTTTCCAAGCCTTGGACATCCTCGAAATACCCTCACGATCAACTATAAACTGGCCATAGCCCTCGGCGTTGCTGTTGACAAACAGGCCCTTGCCATAACTCAAGTCGAGCAAATAGTCGTAGTCGTTCATATAGATGGGATGTTGGCAAAACCTGCCGTTCTCATCAAGATAGCCGATGTCAAAGCCCTGTTTCCACACCAAGTTGCGGCCATAGGGGTCGGACTGATGAACACGGACAAGGTCACTCATGCGGTTGGATTTGATGACGGGCATTCCTTTCTGCTTGACCCACACGTCGCTGAAGGATTGTGCGCTGTGCTCGGGGTTAAAACGGTCGAGTTCGATGATGAGGTCATCCCAGGTGGCATTGCTGTAGGCATATCGGCTGAGGTAGCAGCGCAGGCCCTCACGCAGGGCATCGGCACCTTTGTCCTGTTCTAGTTTGCGCATCATGATGGGGGCTTTGTGGTAGATGATGTTGCCATAAAGCAGTCCCGCCTTGTTCATATTGTCCAACGGTTGCTGTATAGGGTGCGTTCCCTGGGTACGGTCGGTACTCATCGCCAGCGGATAGTGGGTCTTGATAAAGGCCAGGTCGTGGTCGATGTCGGGGAACTGTTCGCGGGCAATTTTGTCGGCCATGAAATTAGCATACACCTCCTTGGTCCACACGTCATCAAACCAACGCATGGTCACTAGGTCACCAAACCACATGTGGGCCGTCTCGTGGGCAATGAGGTTGAGTCTCGACATCTCCTCATCGGGAGTGGGCTCGGGGCCGAGGAAGATGCGCTGATCATTGAACTGGATGCAGCCCGGGTGCTCCATACCGCCAAACTGGTAACCCGGCAGGACGACAAAACCATAGTGCTCAAATGGGTACGGAATTCCTGTATATTCCTCCATCCATTGCAAGGATAGGGCCACCTGGTCAAACACGATGGGCAGCTGGGCCACCTTGGCGGTGTCAGTCTCACGGTATAATGCCGTCAACTGGCGCCCGTCGCGCATGGCCGTTTTCACTTGGAACCTACCTGTTGTGAACGAGAAGAGATAGGTGGGAATGGGCTTGGTGGTCTCGTTGCTGATGCTTACCCACCCGTCAGGAACAGTCAGGTTGAGGGAGAAACGGGCCTTTAGGTCGGGCTGGTCAAAGCAGGCAAACACGCTGCGGGCGTGGTCGGGCACAAACAGGGTGTAGAGGTAGTCATCGCTGCGGTTCAACGCTTTGTCACCGCTGTAGCCGCTGAGCGAGACAGAATTGCTGCCCTGCACAAGATATAGGGTCGGAATCACGATGTGCTCGTTGATTAACACCGTGTTCACCCTCGTGTCGTTGACGAGAACCTGCGGCGACAACTGGCTGGCATCGCCCTGGAAGTCAATCTGCAGGTCTTCCCCACCCGTCCAGTCAAACGTCAGTGTTTCCTCGAAATAGACAGGTTCTGACTTTTGGGACGGCACCGTGAATGACAGATTATAGCACACGTTGCTGATGTGGGCCGAACGGTATTGGGCTAATGTCCACGACACACCGTTCTCCACGGCAACGGCATGAGCGGCCACTGCAACTTGGGTCAACATGACCAACAGGATTATTGTCGATATTTGTAACCAATTTTTCATGTCGCTAAATTACACATAATCACCGAGCCCTGTAATGTCATAAAAGGAAAATCTGCCAATGAGGTGTCCAAACAAAATAATCCCCAAGAGGATAAAGACACCTCTCGGGGATTGTTATAATTAATTATGAAACAGCCAATGGGATTACATCATGCCGCCCATGCCGCCTCCCATGCCGGGAGCACCAGCGGGCATTGCGGGCTCGGGCTCTTTCTTCTCGGCGATGACACACTCGGTGGTGAGGAACATACCGGCGATGCTGGCTGCGTTCTCCAGAGCGATACGTGCCACCTTAGCGGGGTCGATAACACCTGTCTCGAAGAGGTTCTCAAACTTCTCGGTGCGTGCATTGTAACCAAAGTCACCCTTACCTTCCTTAACGCGGTTTACTACAACGGCACCTTCTAGGCCGGCGTTAGCAACGATCTGGCGCAGAGGCTCCTCAATGGCGCGCTGGATGATGTGGATACCTGTGGTTTCGTCATCATTGTCACCCTTCATTCCCTCGAGGGCTTTGAGGCAACGGATGTAAGCAGTACCACCACCGGGTACGATACCCTCGGCAACGGCAGCGCGGGTAGCGCTCAGGGCGTCGTCCACGCGGTCCTTCTTCTCCTTCATCTCGACCTCGCTGGGAGCACCGATGTAGAGGACTGCAACACCGCCCGACAACTTGGCCAGACGCTCCTGCAGTTTCTCCTTGTCATAGGTCGATTTGGTGTTCTCGATCTGCACGCGGATTTGAGCGATGCGGTCAGCGATCATGTCTTTATTGCCAGCACCATTGACGATGGTGGTATTCTCCTTGTCAACGGTAACCTTCTCGGCAGTACCCAGCATTTCGAGAGTAGCCTTTTCAAGGGTCAGACCAGTCTCCTCGCTGATGACAGTGCCACCTGTGAGGATAGCGATGTCCTGAAGCATCTCCTTGCGACGGTCGCCAAAGCCCGGAGCCTTGACAGCACATACCTCGAGCGAACCGCGCAGGCGGTTTACTACCAGCGATGCCAGTGCCTCGCCATCAACGTCCTCGGCAATGATGAGCATGGGGCGATGAGCCTGTACAGCACCTTGCAGCAGAGGCAGGATGTCTTTTAATCCAGAAATTTTCTTATCGAAGATGAGAATGTAGGGGCGTTCCATCTCACATGCCATTTTGTCGGCATTGGTGACAAAATAGGGCGAAATGTAGCCACGGTCAAACTGCATACCCTCGACCACGTCGACGCGGGTCTCGGTGCCTTTGGCCTCCTCGACGGTGATGACACCGTCTTGTTTTACCTTCTTCATGGCCTCGGCAATGAGTTGACCTATGGCATCATCGTTATTAGCGCTGATGCGGGCCACGTTCTCAATCTTGCCAAAGTCATCGCCCACTTCCTGAGCCTGCTCCTTGATACCCTCGACAACGGTTTTGACGGCCTTGTCGATGCCGCGCTTCACATCCATGGGATTTGCGCCGGCAGCCACATTCTTGAGACCCTCGGTGATAATGGCCTGAGCCAGAACGGTAGCGGTGGTGGTACCATCACCGGCATCATCGTTGGTCTTGCTGGCGACTTCCTTAACGAGCTGTGCGCCAATATTCTGGAATTCGTCCTCCAGTTCCACCTCACGTGCAACGGTCACACCGTCCTTGGTGATGTGGGGAGCACCATATTTCTTGTCGAGAATCACATTGCGTCCCTTGGGACCCAGGGTGACTTTTACGGCGTCGCTCAACTGGTCAACGCCTTTCTTGAGCTCTTCGCGAGCCTTGATATCAAATTTGATTAACTTTGCCATATTCTATTTTTAGTTTTTAGTTGTAAGTAAGATTTCTGTTGGCGAATGCCTCTTTATACTTTAAACACTAAACTCTAAACTGCGAGCGCAGCGAGCATTAATCCATTACGATGGCCAGGATGTCATTCTGACGCATCATGAGCAGTTTCTCGCCGTCGATTTCAATCTCGTTGCCCGCATACTTACCGTACAGTACGGTGTCACCGGGTTTCACAATCATTTCCTCGTCTTTGGTGCCATTACCGGCGGCACGCACTTTACCTTTCAGAGGTTTTTCCTTAGCGCTGTCAGGGATGATGATACCGCCAACGACTTCTTCTGCTTTTGCCGGTTCGATAAGAACGCGGTCATTTAATGGTTTAATTGTCATGATTTTTAATGATGTTTAAAAGATATTTGTTGTTTTAATTGTTTTCACTCTTTGCAATTCTGCAACGAATGTGCCAATAGGGTAAAACCGACAAATTGTCACCCCTACCCTGCCACATCAGCCGCCAGCGGCCAATCATGTTATAATTTTGTTCAGCTTTTTATGCCAAAACTATCGGGATATTTTTCCTAAACCGATTTTGTCAAGGATCAGTAATATAATCAAGCAAGTCATTACCGCGCAGAAGGCCAAACACAAAGGGGAAACACACAATGGGATTGTCTTAAACACGGGCAATTTCACAAAAAATGGAATGAACATGATGTGGCTGAGATAAATGCCATAACTGTATTTACTCAGGCAAGAAACCCCATTAGTCACAGTGGGATTACACTTTTGAGGAGCGATTGCCAGAAACAGGCAATAAACACTAATAAAAGCCATGATTCTGATTAAATCATAAACACCTTCCTCGAGATGCATGATATCTAAATAGCAGCAAATTGCCCACAAGACAATGAATCCTATGATTGAGGCGACTTTAAACCATGAGCGGTATTGCAGTTTGTTGGCAATGTAGTGGCCAACAACAAAAAAGAGTAACCAAGTGGAAATCTGATTATGCCACCATGATAAAGGGATAAAGCGAGGGAAGCACTTACCAGCTATTAGGACAGCGACAATAAACAAGAGCAAGTAGATGTCATTTTTCTCCTTTGACTGCACGATGGTGCATAAAAACGGTGTCACTAAATACAAGGCTAGAATCATATAGACAAACCAATATACCTCATGCACATCACCAACGAATATGTCATGAGTATAGCCAGTCAGGCATTGCAAGAATGAGTGCCCGCCGTGGTAGAAAAAAGAGGAGGTATATACAATAAAACTCCAGAAAAAGAATGGGATAATCACCCGTTTAAACCTGTGTTTAAATACCTTAGAGAATGTTTCTTGACGGCTAAGCAACAATCCGCCACTCAACATGACAAACACTGGAACAAATGCCCCCGTGAAAGTGAAATAAATCTTGATCCAATCAAATCCTGCTGCTTGCTGATTACTGATATCCACAACGGGACCAATGGAATGGCCACAGACCACAAAGAAGATGGCCACTGCACGAATTATATCATATTTTAGGTTTCTGTCGGTTGTCTTTGTCATATTTGAGCATTGTGGTTTAAAAATTAAAGTGGAGTTGAACGCGTATGCCATGGCGGTCGGCGCCGGCATGGTCGCGGTAGCTGAGGCGCCAGATGTAGTCTACTCGAAGGATCGTGAGGATGTTATCCAGTCCAACACCAGCTTCCATATAGGGCTGATTGCCCATCTTTTGGCAAAGCGCATCGGCGGGGAAAAGGAAGACATCATCATTTTTTGTCGGGTCATTCTTGTCGCTTAAGCTGCCCCAGATACCGCGCATCGAGATTACTTCACGCAGGCGCAGTTTCTTGATGAGTGGCAAGCGGTTCATGAGGATGCCATTACCCCAATAGGTCAAATCCCAAGACAGCGCTTGATCATTGATAAACTCCATAGGTTTCATCAAGGCAAAACTCTCGGGTTGGATCGTGTAACTAAGGTTAACATTGGGCAGCAGCAAGTCAGGGTAAGCGACTTTACTCCACACCTTCTCACCCTTGATGATCACATCGGCGTAGCCAAAGGCTGAGAACCAGATCCGTTTTTGCAACCCCAGTTCAGTCTTATTCACCTCGTGAAGGCTTCCCATGAAGCCTTTGGGCATATATGTCTGGTTAAGGGTAATAATGGGCGCGTCCATATTAATGGGGATGCGGTAAGACCGTGTCTGGTAGAATGTCTCTCCTGGTGCAAATCGCAGTTGTGCGGTAAAGCCCGCCTGGGTGTAGCGATTGCAGGCATTGCCGTCAGAATAGATAAAGGGCACATACTTTGTGGCCTCATGGATGTTGTGTTCGAACCCTAGGGCGATGGAGAAGTGGTTATACCACTCGTGGCGATATTCCAGTCGAGTCGTTCTCAGGTATTGCATCCTCACGTCCTTGTGCCGTTTGAGTGTGAGGAAGACATTGTCCTGGTTAGTATATAAATAATGTTGAGCGAGTTTGTCCACATCGTAACGATGCGTGAGCCTGAGGCTGTGGATGGGAAACTCCTGGTCCATAGCCTTCTTGGGCGTGAACGAGTATTCCAACGAGCCCATATACTTGAACTTCTTGTCACGGGTGCCATAGGCCACGTACCCCCTGGCAAACCAGTGACGGCTAAGGTTGACATTGGTCATTCCGCCCAGACGCAGACGCACACCCTCTAACGAGTTACCACTGATGATTGTGTTTAGCGGGCCAATGTCAAACTTGCTCACTTTGGCTGTAGGTATGTAGCCATTAACCAGAACAACAACCACTTGCTCGGCCCAATAGAACCATTTTGAGCCGCGCAATCTCTTCATGAATCCTTGCATTGTCGCTGTCGTTGTGCGTACATCGGCTGGACGATATTCCTGCCAAAACTCGTCGGGCATAAAAGCGGCGCTGTTCTCAACCTGTTTTTCGCCCTTAAAGTTGAATACGCCCACCTCGGGCCGTTCAAAATTATGGTCTCGGTAGGAAGTCTCGCGACGAGCAAACACTTCGGGCAGGTTTGACAAAAGCTTCATGCTTATTTCCACATTGTCGCGCACTTTAAGGCGTGAACCATTGGGCGATCGTTCAAAGTCCTGAACAATACTCATCTGCTCCACATAATTGAGGTTGATGTCGTGTGGTACGCCCATGGAAACACGCTTGATAAACATGGTTGAATCCTCGAGTGAGACATAGAGCCTTCCCAGGAAGCCAAAAGTCTGTGGGGTGAACGGCACAAAACTCAATACGGCACATCGTTCACCATCGACCATCACCGTATCGTTAAGATAGAATTTGTAGAAATCCACAGCAATGCGTGAAAGTGGGCTGACAAAACGATTAGTCATCAGTGTGACATCATTCTGGAAAATGTCAATCTCGCCCATGAAATCGTCCAGCACCTTCTTGATGTTCTCCTGGTCGATATGTTCGTCAATGCCGGCGCTCTTAGTGCCCAAAATCACCTGTTTATGCCCCTCGTCACTGAACCAGTCGCGCGCAACGGTCTCTTTTATGGAAATGGGCAACACCCGCTTACCGGTGAGTAACGACGTGTCGGCATACTGCTCGACCCATTTCTCATCTTCGGGCTTTTTAATCAGGTCATCCAAATTGCCGAATCCTAGCAACATGCGCTCATATTGGGAGTAGCCATAGTTTGGGAAGCGCTTGGGGTCATTATCGTCACGCCGTTGCCGCAGCTTTTTAATCATTTCTACGGCTGGATTGTTTTTCTTGCTGTATTTCTCTTTGCCCTTTCGCACGACAACCTCGCCCAGTTCCACACCGCTGGGCAAGAGGTCAATGAGCAACACGTTGCCCTGCCCTGCTTTGACCGATACCTCGCGAGGCGTATATCCCATAGCAGTAACACGCAACTTGGAGAATGCCGCTCTTGAATTGATGGTGAATCCACCTTTTTCGTTGGCGATTGTTCCCTCGTCGGTACCCACAAGAGTGATTGTAGCATAAGATACGCCCTCATGTGACAATGAGTCACGCACCAGTCCGGTAATTTGTGTTACCGCCTGTTGCGCCAAGGCTGATAGCGCCCCAGCCAGCAGCACCATCAAGCACATGATATGCCTCAGTTTCAATCTCACGAAATTGCAAAATTACAGAATATTTAAGTATTCAACGATAAATGCCGAAAAAATTGCCTATTTTTGCAAGCAACATATGGCATAGACAATGGCTACTGAGATTGAACATAAATATCTGGTAATTGACGGCTCCTTTAAGGATTTGGCATGTCATCAATACGAAATCAAGCAGGGATTCTTGTCTAGGGACCCTGAGCGGACAGTGCGCGTTAGAGTGCGTGACGATGAGGCGTTTATCACCATTAAGGGAAAAGGAGAAGGCGCTGCCCATCCCGAGTTTGAGTATCACATTCCCATAGATGACGCTATGGAGATGATGGCGATGTGTGAGCCGCCGATTATCGAGAAAACACGCTATATCATTATGCATGAGGGTAATCGCTGGGAGGTAGATGAATTTCATGGCGACCTAGAGGGGCTTATCTTGGCAGAACTGGAAGTGCCCAGCGTTGAATACCGCTTTCCCTTGCCTCGGTTCATCGGACGTGAGGTGACAGGGGAACGGCAATACTATAACTCTGCTTTAGGGATTAAGATGAAAGACCGTGAATAAACCATAAATCATCTTGAATACATCGTTTATTTGGCTTTTTGGTGTATCTTTGCAGGCGTTTTAATGGAGCTGACGTACTCATGTTGAAGATAAAAAAGTTATATACCTTTATGTTATCAAGATTCTTGCCCAGATTCTTGATGACGTTTTGTATTTGCCTTTTTATCGTCATCATGCAGTTCCTGTGGCGATATATCGATGAGTTGGTGGGCAAGGGTCTAAGTATTGGCATGATTGCCGAACTGTTTTTCTATGCCGCCCTTTCGATGGTACCGTTGGCTCTGCCACTTAGTATCCTGCTGGCAGCGTTGATGACTTTTGGTGACTTGGGTGAACATGTGGAGCTCACGGCACTCAAGTCCTCGGGTATATCGCTGACTACCATTATGAAGCCTCTTGTGCTGTTGATGGCTCTGGTGGCTATCGGCGCGTTCTTTTTCCAGAATAACGTCTTGCCTAAATCTCAGGTGAAGATGTGGACGCTCTTGTTCTCATTTCGTCAAACCTCACCCACGCTAGACATTCCTGAAGGTGCGGTTTATAGTCAGATTCCGGGATATAACATCTATGTGAAGCATAAGGACAAGGAGCGTGACATGTTGTACAATATGCTCATCTATGACGTGTCACAGGGTAGCACCTACCCTCGCATCGTCGCTGCCGACTCTGGACGCTTGACGATGACCGAGGATAAACGTCACTTAATCCTAACGCTCTACAAGGGTGCATGGTATGAACAAATGAGGTCCAGTAGTGGCGTGAATGGATTGAGTAACGACTTGTATCGTCGGGAGACATTCCATGATAAAGAAATCTTGATCCCATACGATGCCAATTTCAATCGTATGGACGATGAGACGATGAGATCGCAATATGTAGGAAAAAATATCACCGAATTGCAACACACGATTGACTCGGTGCGTCTTAAAGTGGATTCGGCTGCTTCATTGGTAATAAGCAAGTTACGCTCTACGCCCATTTGCGGTGTCCCATCACAACGAACTGTTTATAATAATGGTAAACCCAGTTTTGAGACCGTCAAGGAGATCAAGTTGGAAGAAGTGGTCGATGTCAAGAAGATCATCAAAGAAATGCCTGTTAGTGAGCAGCAGCAAATCATCAATCAGGCTTTGATGCACACTACTACTGCGATGCAGGACCTGCAATTCCAGGGATATACCATCAATGACGACAACTACGTCATTAGGCGTCATCAGATCGAGCTGATCAAGAAATTCACACTTTCGCTGGCGTGCCTGATTTTCTTCTTCATTGGCGCTCCACTGGGTGCGATTATCCGTAAAGGAGGTTTAGGTACACCCATTGTGATATCGGTGTTGCTGTTTATCGTGTATTACATCATTGATAACTCGGGCTACAAACTTGCGCGTGATGGCCGCTGGGAGGTGTGGCAAGGCATCTGGCTTAGTTCTGTGGTATTGTTGCCGCTAGGCATTTTCCTTACTCACAAGGCGGTGAACGACTCGGCAGTGTTTAATCCTGACGCATGGCTTAATATCCTGCGCCGCTTCACTGGCCTGCATCAGACACGCAAGCTCGAGGCCAAGGAAGTCATCATCAACGAGGTGGATACCACTACCGCCATATCTATGATTGATGCTCTCAAGGCCTCTTGCCAACAGTTCCTGGATAGGTATCCAGGTAGGCAGCGCTATATCGATTACTGCCGTCAAGGTTATGACAAAAGTGCCATCAAAGCGCTTGCTGAACAAGTCGACAGCGTGGTAGATTACATGTCTAATTCCCGTGACCAGATGGTCCTGAACAAAGCAATGGATTTCCCGATCATCCGCCAACTGCTCACCTATTGCCCGACGGGCAACAAGAACCTTGGCACGGCATTGGCTGCATTGTTCCCAATCGGTTTGCCCTTGTGGTTAGTGGGCCTAAGGCATCAGAAAAACCTCAAGCGAGATGTGAGCCAGACCATCAAGACCTGTGACCAATTGGTTGCTATTTTCAACGGCGAGTACAGTCGCGAGATGGAATATAGTGTCGCTGAGAATAATTGATTTTAATATAGTGTTACAGCACTAAAATCATATCATTGCAAATAATCATTTTTTATTGAATGGAAGATATTAAACTGAATACCATTGACGAGGCCGTGGAGCAACTGCGCCGCGGCGAGTTTGTCATTGTCGTTGATGACGAGGACCGTGAGAATGAGGGCGATTTCATTATTGCCGCCGAGAAGATTACCGAGGAGAAGGTTAACTTCATGCTGCGCGAGGGGCGCGGCGTGTTGTGCGCACCTGTCACGGCCGAACGATGTCATGAGCTTGAACTGAATATGCAGGTGGATGACAACACCTCCATGTTGGGTACACCATTCACGGTGACCATTGACCTGCTCGATGGTTGCACGACTGGCGTGTCGATGCACGACCGCGCCATGACGATACGTGCTTTGGCCAATCCACATAGCAAACCGCAGGACTTTGGCCGTCCCGGGCACATCAACCCGCTGCGCGCCGTTGATAAGGGCGTGCTCAAGCGTGCCGGCCACACCGAGGCCTCGATTGACTTGATGCGCATTGCCGGGCTCTACCCTGCCGCTGCACTCATCGAGATCATCAATCCTGATGGAACAATGGCCCGGTTGCCCCAACTCGTAAAAGTCGCCGAAAAATTCAATATGCCCATCATCACCATCAAGGACCTGATTGCTTATCGCCTGCGCACTGAGAAAGTGGTCGAAGTGGGTGATCAGGTGGATCTCCCCACCCAATATGGCCATTTCAAGCTCATCCCCTTCAGGCAGATCAACAACGGGCGTGAGCATATTGCTCTTATCAAGGGAGAATGGAAAGAGGGTGAGCCTATATTGGTGCGCGTGCATTCATCGTGTGCCACGGGCGACATCTTTGGGTCGATGCGATGCGAGTGTGGTGAGCAGCTCCACCTGGCGATGCAGATGATTGAGAAAGAAGGCAAAGGCGTGCTCGTCTATATGAACCAGGAGGGTCGTGGCATTGGTTTGATGAACAAAATCAAGGCTTATAAGCTGCAGGAAGGCGGCATGGATACTGTTGACGCTAACGTGCACCTAGGTTTTAAGCCTGACGAGCGCGACTATGGCGTGGGTGCCAACATCCTGCGCATCCTGGGTGTGACCAAGATGAGACTGATGACCAACAATCCCGTTAAGCGAGTAGGACTGGAAAGCTACGGACTCGAAGTGGTTGAGAATGTACCCATCGAGGTAAAGCCTAACCGTTACAACGAGTTCTATATGCACACCAAGAAGACCCGCATGGGTCATGACCTGCATAAGGTGGACTGATTAGGCGTTAGGCGTTAGGTATTAGGTTTTAGGGAGAGATGCCAAGGGATATTGAGGAAATACGGGATTTTCTGGAACGTGAAATCGTTCCACTATATGACAATTTTGACGCTGGGCATGGACGTGACCATGTCCACACTGTCATGTCACAATCCTTGTCGCTAGCAAGTCACTATCCTGAAGTGGACACATGCTTGCTCCTGACCGCAGCCGCCTATCATGATTTAGGGCTCGCCTTTGGTCGAGACGAGCATCATATCCACAGCGCACGAATTGTGCGTGATGATCAGCGCTTGAGGCACTGGTTCAATGAAGAGGAAATCAATATCATCGCCGAGGCTGCTGAGGACCATCGCGCCTCGAGCGGACATGAGCCTCGAACCATCTATGGCCGTATTGTAGCCGAGGCCGACCGCATTATCGACAGCGAGACCATCGTGCGCCGTGCCTTGCAATACGGCATGTCTCATGAACCAGGCCTTGACCGTGAGGCTCAATACCGTCGCTTGATGGATCACATGCTCGAGAAGTATGCCGAAGGCGGATACTTGAAGTTATGGATTCCCTATGGTGACAATGCAAGGCGGCTGAAAGAGTTTAGGCAGACGCTTGCCGATGAGCAGGCATTTAGGGCACTTTTTGACAACATTTACAATTCACTAACTAATTAATCTATAATTACAACATGAAAAAAGTCTTTACAACAATGTTAGCCGCAATCATTGGCTTGTCGATGTGGGCGGATATCCCCGTGGGCTATTACACCAATGCCGTTGGCAAACAGGACGAGGCACTGATGACGGCCCTTGAGGGCATCATCTACACCCACAGCCAATTGGGCTACAACTTCTTGTGGGATTGTTACCCCTATACCGACACGGGTGACGACGGATATTACATCGACATGTATTCCACAAGCAAATACAATCACGATTCAGCTCATCCTGGCGGCGCTTCCTATGTGGGACAGGGCCTCAACCGTGAGCACTCGTTCCCCAAGAGTTGGTTTGGCGGCGAAGTTTACCCAATGTATACCGACCTGATGATGATTATCCCTGCCGACGCCTACGTGAACCAGCGCCGCAGCAACGACCCTTATGGCGTGTGCAATGGTTCAGACGCCATCACTTACACTAACGAGGCTCTGGGCGTCACCATGCTGGGAAAACTTGGCACAAGCACCTACAATGGCTACTCCCAAAAGGTATATGAGCCCGACGACGAGTACAAGGGCGACTTTGCACGCATCTATTTCTACATGGTGACCTGCTACAAGAGCGCGGTTCACGAATGGCCTGGGTCTGATCAATTGGACTATGCTGCCAACGGTTACAAGGCATTCTCCGACTGGTCGATGCAGATGCTCATGGAGTGGCACCGTGCCGACCCTGTCAGCCCCAAGGAGATTGCCCGCAACGAGGCGGTGTATAGCAGCAAAGATGGTAACACAGAATACGGTCAAGGCAATCGCAACCCCTTTGTTGACCACCCCGAACTGGCCGAACACATTTGGGGCACCAAGCAGCACACGGCCTGGACTGGCGACGACACTCCACAACCCATTGTCAAAGAGGTGCCTGTCATGCTTGGCGTTGACGAAACGGCTGTTGAGACCAACGCCTTCCGTGCCGACTGGACAAGTGGTGGCGATGTGTCGAGTTATACCCTCAAGGTCAGCCGCCAACAGGAATCAAGTGCTATCCTGTTGATGAGTGAGAATTTCTCTAAGGTGAATGCCACTGCCGACGGTTACAATGACGTTGGCGGGTCGCTTGACAACTACACCGACAACCCCGGTTGGACAGGCTACAAGGTATATACAGCTGCAGGTAAATCTCTCAAGGTGGGCACATCAAGCGATATCGGTTACCTCATCAGTCCCGAGTTGCAACTCAGCAGCACAGTCACAGTGGTATTCAATGCCAAAAACTGGATTAATTCCAGTGGTGTAAGCGATAAGAGCTCCGTCATCGTGTCCTGCGGTGAAGCAAGCCAAACCGTTACCCTGACCGACAATCCTGAGGACTATACCGTGGTGCTCAACGGCTGCACGGCCCAAAATGTCAAGTTGGCCATGAACGCCGCCAAGAAGCGTTCTTACATCTATAGCGTCGACATCTACAACGGAGATCTGACAGCTAAAGCGCCACGCCGACAAGTGGTTGAGGAAGGTGACTCTACTTGGCGCATGATAAGCGGCATCACCGACACCTGTTACACCGTACGGAACCTTGACGGCGGCATCTATGAGTACATAGTCAAAGCCATCTACATCGACGGAACCGAGAGTGTTTGGTCAAATATCCAGCACGTTACCCTCGTCGGTGGCGGTGACGAACCTCTCATTGGTGACGTGAACGGCGACGGTGAGGTGAACATCAGCGACGTAACCACGCTCATCGACTACCTGTTGGGCCGTGAAGGTGAAGGCTTTGACCGTGAAACAGCCGATTTGAACCACGACGACGAGATTAACATCAGTGACGTCACCGAATTGATTGATCTCTTGCTAGGCCATTAAATCGACAAATCACACTTGATTTATCCAGACACGCCGACTCCTCAAACAGGTGGCGTGTCTGTTTTATTCATTCTGATTCTGCCCTATCGTTATTAGATGGCACGGTGTTTGCTACAATAGGATTGAATTAGATTTTGATTGAAAGAAAAGAAAGGTAAATACTAGAATATGATACACGACCAGCACGAAATGCAACAAGAGTACTGGCGGCAGGATTTTGCCCTGCCTAAAGCAGGTGCGGACTTCCCCGACGAAGAAGACGAGGATGATGACCTGCCTGGCGGTGGTTATACCGGTGACGGAGAAAGCGACAATCCATCCTACCGCGAGACACGACAGCGACGAAATGTCAGTCGGGGTGACAATTCTGCCACTCCCGTAATCGATAAATATGGCAAAGACATCACTCGTGAGGCTGCCGAGGGGCGGCTTGATCCCGTTGTGGGCCGCGAGGTGGAGATTGAGCGCTTGGCGCAAATTCTGAGCCGTCGCAAGAAGAATAACCCGGTAATGATTGGTGAGCCCGGTGTGGGCAAGAGCGCTATTATCGAGGGCCTTGCTAAGCGCATTGTGGAACGCAAGGTGGCTCGCACCCTGCTCGACAAGCGCATCATCTCGCTTGACATGGCTGCCATCGTTGCCGGCACCAAGTACCGTGGCCAGTTTGAGGAACGCCTTAAAGCGGTCATCGATGAGGTGAGCGCCAATAAGAATGTCATCATGTTTATTGATGAGATACATAACATTGTGGGCGCGGGCAACGCCAGCGGCTCAATGGATGCCGCCAACTTGCTTAAGCCGGCCCTTGCACGTGGCGAGTTCCAGTGCATTGGTGCCACTACACTTGATGAGTACCGCAAGAGCATCGAGAAGGACGGTGCCCTTGAACGCCGTTTCCAAAAAGTGCTTGTGGAACCGACATCGCCCGAGCAGACGTTGGAGATTCTTCACAACATTAAGGAGATGTATGAAAAGCACCACGGCGTGAACTACACCGATGAGGCTTTGAGGGCTTGTGTTACATTGACCGACCGATACATCAGCGACCGATTCTTCCCCGATAAGGCCATTGATGCGATGGATGAAGCAGGTTCACGTGTGCATATCACTAAAGTGGATACTCCTAAGGAGATTGAAGATCTGGAAAAACGTATTGCCGAAGCCCAAGAGAACAAATTCAAGGCAGTTCAGGCCCAGAACTTTGAGAGTGCTGCCAGCTATCGTGACCAACAGGAAAAGCTGAAAGATGAATTGATTGAGGCTAAGGAGCGCTGGGAACAGGAATTGGACAGCCGCCGCGTGACTGTTAATGAAGGTCACATCGCCGAGGTGGTCGCCATGATGACTGGCGTGCCCACCCAGCGCATTGCTCAAAGTGAAGGTATCCGTCTGCTTGGCATGACCGATGAACTCAAGAAGCAAGTAGTCGGCCAGGATGAGGCCATCGACAAGATTGCGCGCAGCATACGCCGCAACCGTGCAGGTCTGCGTGATCCCAAGCGCCCTATCGGTTCGTTCATGTTCCTGGGACCGACGGGTGTAGGAAAGACCTTGCTTGCCAAAAAGCTCGCTGAATTCCTCTTTAACTCGGCCGATGCGCTTATCCGTGTCGATATGAGCGAGTATATGGAGAAATTCAATGTCTCCAGGCTTGTGGGTGCGCCTCCGGGTTACGTGGGTTATGAGGAGGGCGGCCAACTGACCGAAAAAGTGCGCCGTCATCCCTATAGCGTAGTATTACTTGATGAGATTGAGAAAGCCCACCCTGACGTGTTTAACATGCTTTTGCAGGTACTCGACGAGGGTAGCTTGACCGATGGATTGGGCCGTAAGGTGGATTTCAAGAACACAATCGTCATCATGACGTCAAATATCGGTACCCGAGAGCTTAAAGACTTTGGCGCGGGCGTTGGTTTCAACACTAGCGAACTGACCAAGGAACGAAGCGATGCGGTTATCCGCAAAGCTTTGAACCGACAGTTCTCGCCTGAGTTCCTGAACCGTGTTGACGATATCGTGACCTTTGGCGCATTGAACCATGACTGCATCCTCAAGATTGTCGATATTGAGTTGGCCGGATTCTACAGGCGTGTAGAGGAGAATGGTTTGAAGCTGGAAATTACTGATGCGGCTAAGAATCTCGTGGCCGACCGTGGCTTTGACATCCAATATGGCGCACGCCCACTGAAACGAGCCATCCAAAGCGAAATCGAAGACCCGCTAAGCGAGATGCTGCTGCGTGAAGAGGCTGTAGCTGGTGACACGATTGTTATCGATGTCAAGGACGACAAAATCACCACTAGCATCAAAAAAGCCAAAGCTAAAAAGGAAGTGGCTGAATAAAAGGCAGTCAATTTAAAATCATCCCGAGGATTCTAACAAGGAATCTCCGGGATGTTTTTTTATATACCATGAAGTTCTCTGATTAGGGGGATCAGAATGGGTAGCCGATGGCAAGGTGGAAGGCTAGAGCCTTCTTAAAGCTTGGCAGATTGAAGTAGCCGCTCTTGCCGGTGTCATAGGGAGCATGGATGCCGATACCCAAATCGGCACGCACGACGAGCATCTGCATGTCAAAACGCAATCCGACACCAGTACCAACAGCCAACTCCTTAAAGAAGTTTTTCATCTTTAACTGGCCACCAGGACGATTCTCGTCATTTTCCAATAGCCATATATTGCCGGCATCCAGGAAGACAGCACCCTTGAAATAGCCCAAGATGGGGAAACGATACTCGGCGTTGGCCTCAAACTTGAATGTACCTGTCTGGTCGTAATAGGAATAGCTGTAAGTGGAATCGGGAAAGAAACTACCGGGGCCCAATGTGCGAACCGCAAAGGCTCTTACCGAGTTGGAACCACCCACATAGAACTGCTCCCTATAAGGCATCTCGCTACTGTTGCCATAGGCATGGCCAATACCGAGAAACAGACGGGTTGCTAATGCTGAACTACCCACCAATTGTCGCGTCCATACCACTTGTCCCTGGGCCTTGACGAACTGCGAGAACGGTGTGCCCAGCAGTTGCTTGGTGCCCTTGGCGCCAAACAGTGACCATAGGCCTGAGGCGATATTACCAGCCTCGGACACGCTGCCGACAAAGGTGATATGGTCACGATAAGTGATATCACGGTCAAAGGTATAGGTGTATTCAATCTTGGGGATAAAGGTACTATTGAAACTCTGCTCCAAAGCCTCGTTATTGCGCATCAACTCCTCAAACTTCTCGGTTTTGCTCAGCAGGCGGTTATAGGTGAGTTTGAAAGGCGTCAACACATGGCTGGAATAGCGGTCGGCATGCCATTCCCATGTAGCGGCAAACGATAACTGGGACATCTTGAAGAAACCAGGACGGTTCATCAGGTCGGCACTGAGCGAGAAACGGGTCCAATTGGTGTAACGGCGTGAGGGATACAGGAACTTGGGCGCTAACAAGCGCGGGAATTCCAATTTGGACTCGATACCGAACTCGTAGGAATTGAAGTCGGCACCCTTGTAGTTGCCAGATCCACCAGTCTGCCATTCATAATCACCATAGATATCCACCGAGAATTTCTCGCCTGCACCAAAGGCATTCTTGTGACTGGCACCGATTTCCACACCAGGGCCGATAAAACTATTACTTTTTGACGTGCCATGCATCTCAAATGTCACCTCCCATGGTTTATCCAGCTGGCAGTTGATGGCCAGGTCGAGTAAACCCTCACCGTTGGGAGTCACGCTATCCAGCGCATTCACTTGAATATCTACCATGCTGAAAATGCCTAGGCGCGATAGGGCCGCTTGGGTGCGGTCGATGCTGTTGACACGGAACTGACGACCCTTGCGGGCACGTATGCTGTTAGGAATCACGTGGTCCTTGATATGAACTGGCTCAAACTTAATGAGGGTGCAGCGGTCAGTCTCGATCGTGTCTGGCTCCCCTACTCCATCATCATTGACCACGGTGGCCACAATGTCGTTGGTGAGGTAGCGCATTCGGGCATTGTTGGGTATATCGGCCGATTCGATGAGACGCATGTGGATGATTCCCTTGTCTTGCACACTATCGGCAAGATACTGGATGTACTCGGGCCTGAAAAAGTAGTAACCGTGATTGCGGACGTAATTGGTGATGTCAATCCTCACGGCGCTCAACGAGTCCAGACAATATCGGCTGCCCGTCTTCAGGTAGCGGTTCTCGCGGGCCAGCGAGTCCACCATCATCATCAAGGGATCCTTGCCTCCAGTATATTGCACTTTACCAATGGTATAAGGCGGATTGACATAGACATCATAGGAAATCTTGGCTTTCTTGGGATTACTCTTGGGAAGAATGGCGTAATCGGCCGATGATGTGAAATAGCCGTTATTGCGGAGGATCGTGTTGATCATATCCACACGAGTCTGGGGATTCACACGCTTGATGAGGACGGGCTTGGCTGCAAAATGCTTGTAGAGCCAGCCCTTGAAACCCTTGGCATCCTCATCAATGTTATTGTAAATCATCAGGCCAATCGGGAATGGCGTGCGGTAGTAGGGAGAATACAAGGGGTTGTTGGGACGGACGTTGATAGCAGTGAAAATGTCATCCTTCACGCCAGCATCCAGCTTGGTGTTTTCCTCGTGATACTTGAGGTGTTTCACACCGGTATATAGCACATCATTCTCGCCCAACTTCTTGGTTGTCGAGCAAGACGCAGTCATCAAGACTAGTAATGCAGCGAGCAATATGTGGATATGCCTAATCTTCATCTTCCTTGCGGTTTACGGTAGGTTTGTCAATAGCCTGGCTATCATCGAGGGGAACAACGTAAGTATCGTCATCGCTGGTGATGGCATCAAGAGCATCTTCCTGCAGTTTCAAAGCCGCCTTGCGGGCTTTCTCGAGCGAGTCACGCAGGAGATATTCGCGCGAGTGCTTGAAGGTGAACAGGTTTCTCAAGTCGGTGAGTTTGCGCTTGAGCACATAGGCCACACCCGTCTCGGTGACCGGTCCCTCCAGCACGTTCTCATAGCTCGCATGGCGGAAGAGTTTCAAGTAACGGGTGGCGTTATCGTTGAGGTAATACTCCAGCGACACGTCATTGAAGAGGTTGCTGGCAATGTGCTCAGCCTCGACCGCATCGGTGCTGTATTCACCACCCACCACAATCTTGAAGCGGTCGTTGAACAGTGATTTGGCCAAACGGTAGCTGTAGCTGGTCTCGGTTCCGCCACTGTTGCCACCCTCATACTGGTTGATGCCAAATGAGAGGTCAATACCCGGCAAGGTCTGAGCGGCCCAAGCATTGAGTTTGGATTGCAGGAATGAGAACAAGGCCGTTGAAGCGGTCAGGTTATTAATATTGCCTGCGCTATTGGTTCCAGAATAAGTGTTGTAGAGCAACAGGTTGATGGCCGCCTGTGAGCGCTGGCTGTCGCTCATCGACTGCAATTCATTCTTCACCGTGGCGTTATTCTCACAGCTCAAGTCAAACTTCAAGTCGATGTTACTCAAGGTGCCTCCCACATGGGCGTCAATCAGGAAATCCACCGGATCTTTCTCGCCAATCACGCCGGTCTTGACACGCTCTGTTCCCTTGAGATCAAGTTGGGGATTGAGCATTTCACCAGTCCATGATATCGTGCTTCCACTATTGATATTAAAGTTCTTTTGGGAAATCAACGGTGGCGTGTAACGCAGGTTACCACTAGAGATTGTATAAGTGCCCGTCAAGTTGTCTTTTCCTGCAAAATCAAGACTGTATTTCAAGCGACCACTACCGTCAATCGTCGCGCGATTCTGACCGTCCTCAGACAGATAGGCATTGATCTTGGCTCCTTGCTGAACATCAATGTTGGCAATGATATTGGTGGCGCTACTGCTACCTTTGCCGGTCACCAAAATCATCTCGTTGGTAGTGTTATTGAAGTCAGTAAACGTTACCATACCTTCATCTACCGCAGTCGAGAGTTGGGAGATGTCATCTTTCATGACATAAGTAATATTGGAGCCTGAAAGCAAAGTGGCATTAGCGCGCACATTCATCATGTTTCCATGGCTCTTGACTGTGGCATCGATATCGGCCAGGCCCTTGCCAAAGAGTTGGGTCAAGTCATCTTGTTTACTGTTCATGAACTGCACTTCACGTCCCTCAGCTTTGAGGTCGATAATCATGTTGTCAAGGTCACGAATGTCCACATATCCATTGAGCAATACAGGGCTGCGGTTAGCGCCGGTAAGCCTGTAGTTGTCAAATGTGATGACATTGTCCTTGACAGGGATGCGGTTTGTAGCAAGCATGAGCGAACTGCCATATCGCGGCAGGTTAAGCGATGCCGAGTCGGCGTTGAAGTAACCATTGAAACGAGGGTTGTCGGTTGAGCCCGTCATGGTCAATTCACCCAACGCATAGCCATCGAGCCAAACGTAATCACCAGGAATAAACCCATTGACTCGGCTCAACGGGAATCGGTTGAATCGAGCACCCAGCTTGAGCGGGGAATCAGAGTTGACGTCATTCAGCGTACCTTGCAGTACCATCGCTTGCTTTCCGTCCAGGATAAGGTCGGCTGTAAGCCGTGTTGTTGAAGTGGCCGGGTCGAGGTCGAAGTTGGCAGTGAGCGTTACGTCTCCCTCGGGCTTACCATTATACACAAAGTCCTTGATGTCGATTGTGCCATCACCGTCAGCGTTCACGCCGTCCCAAGTGATTTCAATGTCAGCATTTACGGTGCCGCTTGTACCATCCAACATTGGTACAATCTGGGTCCATTCCTCCAGTTTCAGGTTATCAACATAGAGCATGATTTCCTCATTGCCCTCGCCTGGGATACGGTTTGTGAGCAACACCAGATTACTGCTGTCGCTCTCAAGCGATAATTTGGCGTCGAGTAACCTCGTCTTATAGTTTAGATTAATGAAATTGTCATCATTGACGGTCCAATGACGGTAGCCAATGACGGGATCGTCACCGAATAGTTTCATCCTCACCTCATCATCTGAGAGTCGCGCGTTGCACCCAAGGTGATAACCGGTCTGGCCCTTGATGTTCCTTTGATTCAACATGAAGTCCAGAGCCTGCCCCTTGATACCTCCCTCGATATCAACTTGGGCATAGTCGTCCCAAGTGCCGGGTCGGTTACCCATGTGGGCATTGAAGGCAAGGTACTTGTTGTCCAACTCATGGGCTCGAATTGTGATGGTATCAATGTTAGTCTCACCATAACTGATTCCGTTAGCCAAGCCATTAATGTAAAGGCTGGTGTCACGGCTCATCTCACAGCTGATATTGCGGAAGTCAAACTCGTATTGCTGCAAATAGCGCTGCACCAGACCGTCGGTACCCATGTGCATGTCAAAGTCGAAACGGGGCATAGGCTCTTTCAACCGTTCCACGTCAAGCCAGCGTTCGTCAACTTGTCGCTTAATTTCCTTAGCTGTATTCTGGAAATCCTCGATCAATGCAGTCATGCTGCTAGGTGAGTTCAAGTGAGCATAATTGTCCTCGTTCTCAACCATAATGCAGGTGTTCCAAGGTGTACTGTGAAGTGACGCGTGTGCATCTTCGGCAACGAGATAGCTGCTGTCAAGTTGCCAATCCAGATTAGAAAGATGAAGGTCGGCATCCCACTCTTGGGTGCGCAGGTTGATGTCGCCCTCGGCATGGAGCTGAGTAGAGCCGTTGCACACGCCATCATACATTCCCAAACGCTTCAAATCCAAGTCCCGCACATTACCGTCGGCAGTAAAGACATAGTGGTCGTTGCAAATGGTGCCGTGGGCATCCACGTCAAAGTCATAGCCCTTGTTAGCGCTAGACGCATAAACATCGGCATAGCCACCGCGCAGCTTTCCACGAGCCTTGATGTTACCATAATGAGTTCCGTCGTAACGTACACTACCCAGATTGACTGTCGCATCGGTCCAGGTTGAGCCGCAGTCGGTGAAATCAAATCCGTGCCCTTTAGCCTTGACACTGGCTGTGAGGCCCTGGACGTCATAGTCGGGAAGGAAGGACTTGACGGGGAAGTTGTTGAAGGTGGCATCAACATCATAATCCTCGTTGCACACGTCGTAGTATCCGTCGCCTCGCATAGTTCCGCTTCCAGTGGAAACGCGCAGGTTGCGGGCAACATATCGGCACCCTTCCTTGTTCAACTTACCGCTTAATTTCATGGGCGGCAGTTTCACGCCATCCAAGCCGAGCATCTTGTTCAGAAGGCTGGGATCACGCAGGTCGACCTCAGTATCAAGGTCTGCCTTCATGCGGTCAAAATCGGTGGGATTGTAGATGGTGCCCTTACCCTTGATGCGGCCTACACCTGGCACATCGGCGTCAAGCGACTGCACATCGACACGCTTTTGGTTGCCACGGGCTTTGGCCTTGACGCGCACTGGTTTGTTGTGAGGAATGTCTTTCAGTGCCTTGCGGGCCTCGGGAACAAGTTTCTCTACCTCATTGAGGTCAATTTTGCTATCAGTATCGATTGAGGCTTTGCCATTGGGCTTGCCGTCGAGCATATCCTGGTCCACATGGGCATCGAGTTTGATATCGCTGCCCTTGGTCTTGAGTTTCATGTTGTCGAGGTCAAGGCCGTTCTTGTTCTTGCTCACGGTACCGCTGGCATCCTTGACTTGCAGGCCGCTTCGCTCCTTACCCGAAAGGTGCTTGACTGGCACTTTCATGTTATCGCCGTCATATTCAAAATCTTCAATGTCGGCGTTCACATCCTCGACTTCAATGTTGTCTGGATCGAGCGTTGTACCAGGCTTATTGGGCTTCTTGCCCGTTTGAGCATATTTGCCCTTGCTGTTTTTAAGACTTACTTTGCCGGCCTTGACTTTCCAAGGCTTTTCATCCTTGTCGTCAGTCTTTTGATCCTTAGGCATGGGATGGTCCTTGCTGTATTGCTTGGCATCCTTCTCGCTGGGGTGCTCATAATTCACGTCAGCTTCATCGACTTCCAGCGAACCCACATCAACGGTCTGTTCGCCAGTATCGACTTTCACGTTCTTGGCCTCTGCGTGTTTGACTTTGGCATCAAGCTTGTCGATGGTGGGCTTCATGTCCATTTTGTAGTCAACATCATCGGCTGTGATCTTATTGGCATTGACTTTCCATGGCTTGCTGGGCTCCTTGTCAGGATCGGGCTTCTTTTTCTCTGGTTTATAGCTGAGTTTAGCCTTGCCTCCCTTCAGTGCAGCGTTATTGACATCCACCTTGTTATTGTTCAAGTCAATTTTGGCATCGTCAATCTTAGCCTCGTCAAGGTCAACATCCAGGTCGGTAGAGCCATCCTCGGTTTTGATTTGGCTTTTGGCACCCTTGAGTGAAGCGTTCTCTACTTCTACTTTTTTATCAATCAGCGGTTTGGGCTTTACGTTGGCCTTTACCTCATCGGCCTTGAAGAGCGTGTCGCCGTTCTGATCGATGACTTGCACGTCGGTAGCTGTCACGTCAAGCGGGAACTTGATGTTGACATCGCCCACACTGATGTCCATGCCGGTCTTCTCACTGGCTATTTCAGCAGCGATGTCAGCGGCTTTGTTCTGGACCCAAGGGATGTACATGGCAAACGGCAGAGCCGCTACCATGCTCAGTAAGCCACCGCCCACCCAGGCAGCGACCTTTGAAAACATATTTCCCTTTTTCCCAAACATTTATTGTCACATTAATGCACAATAAGCCATTTTAACCCACAAATATACTAAAGAATTGGAAACACAACCAAAAATCAGTGGAAAAATCGGGCAAAAAGCAGTTTCATCACAAAAAAAGAGCCTATCGGTCACAAATAATCGATAGACTCCTATTAGTCCTTTTCAATCTTCACCGATTCAGTATCATGTCGATGAGTTCTGTCACATCCGAAATATTTACATTTCTATTTCCATCTAAATCTGCATTACCAACAATGATATAATAATAATCAGATAACAAATAGTCAATAAGAGCGGTCACATCGCCAATGTTCACACTGTAGTCACCATTCACATCACCCACAATGTGGGAATACATTGATGAATATATTTGTATAATAGCGGAATACCCACTTATTTCTAAGTCTTCATTGAAATGCTGTTTTATGCCAATAATATATGAATAACCAGTGTCAATATAATAATTGGTTGATGATAAAACTAAAAGATTGCATTCAGTGCAATCGAAATAATATGGACAATCGGAACCACCAGGAGGTCCATAGGTTTCTCCATTAATCGAAAAGTGTAAATAGACAGGAAAATCACCATAAGTATATGGATGAAAATCAATCACATTCATAAATTGTCCATTAGCCATATCTAAAAGTGGGATCGAATCCTCAATTCCATATATATCCAATAGAACTACCCAGCATTCTGTATTGTGAGGATCCTGTTCCCAGGTGACATCATCAAATGTCACTGTCAAAGTCGCATAGCCTGTTGCCTTCACAGTTATGACCACAACGTGGGTACCATAGTTTGGCAATTTGATTTTGTGGTTAACTATCGACACATTGGAACCGTTCACTGTAGCGGTCATGGTCACATTCTCGGTTCCTACATACTCAACAGGTACCCATCCGTTCTCGTCAACATCACCCAGTTGGACATATCCAGTGAGTGGTTTGGCTTGCAGCTGTTCGGTTAGGGCACTACCATTATGATGCTGGGCGGAAAACGCCATCAGCCCAAAGCACGTACAAATAAGAGCTAGTAATAATCTTTTCATAACAATCGATATATTAGGGTGTTATATAGAAATTTCAACCATAGTGAGATCGGTATCACTTCACGAAAACTCCATCAAATCTAGAGATATAGCGAACACCTCACGCCTCCTGCAAAGTTAATACATATATCAGGTAAACACAAGACATCTGCTTGAAAAAAACTTCAAGAAAGTAGAAATCGTTTTTAACGAAATTTAGCCTACAATTTTTCTTTGTTATGTTGACATGTTTTCCGAGAATTCTGTGTAAATTTGCAGGTTAAACCAAATAACCACTAATAACTCATTAAAGACTGAAAAATGTATAACGTCAAATCGAACCATGCCGATGAGTTCATCGACGATAGCGAAATATTAGAGACGCTCGCCTATGCTGAGAAGAACAAGAGTAATCGCCCACTGATTGAGCAGATTATCGACAAGGCCGCCCTGTGCAAGGGTCTTACCCACCGTGAGGCTGCAGTGTTGCTGGATTGCGACCAACCCGACCTGATCGAACGCTATGAGCAGTTGGCCAAAGACGTGAAGAAACGCTTCTATGGCAACCGTATCGTCATGTTTGCACCGCTTTATCTGTCCAATTACTGCATCAATGGATGTGTTTATTGTCCTTATCATGCCAAGAATAAGACCATTCCTCGCAAGAAGCTCAGCCAAGACGAGATCCGGGCCGAGGTCGAGGCGCTGGTCAAGATGGGTCACAAGCGCATTGCACTGGAGGCTGGTGAACACCCCGTGATGAACCCTCTGGAGTATATCCTGGAATCCATTCACACCATCTATAACACCAAGGTGGGCAACGGTGAAATCCGCCGCCTGAATGTGAATATCGCTGCTACCGAGGTCGAAGCCTACGAGAAACTCAAGGCTGCAGGCATCGGTACCTATATCCTGTTCCAGGAAACCTATAACCGCAAGAACTATGAGGCTTTGCATCCCACGGGACCCAAGAGCAACTACTGCTACCATACCGAGGCAATGGACCGTGCCCAACTGGGTGGTTGTGACGATGTGGGCATCGGCGTATTGTATGGCTTGACCACCTACCGCTATGACTTTGTAGGCCTGCTGATGCATGCCGAACACTTGGAGGCGCGTTTTGGTGTGGGTCCTCACACCATCAGCGTTCCTCGCATTTGCCCAGCTGAGGACATCTCGCTCGATGAGTTCCCCGACGTGCTGCCCGATGACATCTTCTGCCGCATTATTGCAGTTATCCGCCTTGCCGTGCCTTACACTGGCATGATCATCTCGACCCGTGAGAGCCAGAGTGTGCGCTCCAAGGTGCTTGACCTTGGCGTTTCACAGATCAGTGGCGGCAGTCGCACCAGTGTGGGTGGTTACACCACCGTTGAGCGCCATGACGAGACGGCCCAGTTTGACGTGAGCGACACGCGCACCCTCGACGAGGTGATCAACTGGCTGCTCTCCATCGGCTACCTGCCCAGTTTCTGTACTGCATGCTACCGTTCGGGACGCACTGGTGACCGTTTCATGGAACTGTGCAAAGCCGGTAAAATTGGCGATATTTGTACGCCCAATGCATTGATGACACTCAAGGAGTACCTCATGGACTTTGCCAGTGAGGACACTGTTGCCAAAGGCAATGCCCTCATCGAACAGGAGTTGGCTAAAATCAAGAATGCCCGTGTTCGTGAGATTGCCACCCAGCACATCAACGAAATTGCTGCTGGCCAACGCGACTTCTATTTCTAAACCATCAATAAAAAGAAGACAATAAATACAATAAGAACAATTTGCTGATAACTAAACAATTGTGATTATTGTATTTATTGTTTTTTCTATAAATAATTGTTGTTCTTATGGTAGATCAAAATTTCAATAGAGCTCCGATGAGCGAGCGGTTGCACATCGCGTTGTTTGGACGTCGCAATGTGGGCAAGTCGTCGCTCATTAATGCACTCACGGGACAACAGATTGCTATCGTGAGCGAAGTGGCTGGCATGACAACCGACCCGGTGAGCAAATCGATGGAGATATTGCCATTGGGACCGTGTGTGCTGATTGACACGGCCGGATTTGACGACAGTGGCAAGGTGGGAGAACTGCGCACTCAACGCACTCGTGAAGTCATTAAACAGGCTGACATCGCTTTATTGGTGACAGATGGTCTATCGCTTGATGATGAAGCTGTGTGGGCTACAATGCTTAAGCAGGCTGACGTGCCTTATGTGGTAGTGCTCAACAAGGTTGATTTGATGGATGATGTGCCTCCTACCCTACTCGACTCAATCGCAAAACGTCTGGGCGGTGAGGTCATCACTGTGAGCGCCCTTCAAGGCTCGGGTTTGGACCAGTTGCGCCAAACCATGGCACGCCTTGTCCCTGAGGGTGGCAAGCAGTCGCTCACAGGCAAATTGGCACATGCTGGAGATACCGTGCTGCTGGTCATGCCTCAAGACCCGCAAGCTCCCAAGGGAAGACTCATCCTGCCACAGGTACAGACCCTGCGCGACCTGATGGATAAGCGTTGTACCGCTATTTGCTGCACAACCGAGGACATTGACCGCACTTTGGCAGCGTTAAAGGAGCCCCCTCACCTTATCATCACCGACTCGCAGGTGTTTGACGTTGTTGAGCGAAAAAAGCCTGAGGGAAGTCTGCTCACTTCATTCTCGGTACTCATGGCGGCAATAAAAGGCGACATTCAGTATTTTGTTGAGAGTGCCCAGGCCATTGACCGACTAACCGAACAGTCACATGTGCTTATTGCTGAAGCGTGCACCCACGCTCCTCTTGCCGAGGATATTGGCAGAGAGAAAATACCCCGGATGCTGCGGCAACGGGTCGGCAAAGGGCTGCGGATTGACATTGTGGCTGGCAAGGATTTTCCCGAAGATTTGTCTGGAATAGACTTGATTATCCACTGTGGCGGTTGTATGTTTAACCGTCGTTTCATGCTCCAGCGTGTTGAGCAATGCCGTCTTCAAGGTGTGCCCATGACCAACTACGGCATTACAATTGCCCACGTTAAAGGTATCCTTAACAGGGTATCGTTGCCTTAGCTGATAGCTACTTGCTAATTACTTAAAGGATAGACTTGTCGCGATACTTGGTGTGGAGTAGTTCGTGGGCCTTGCCATGCAATGGCTCGCCCAAGAACTCGCGATAAAGGCGCAGAATGACAGGATTTTCATGACTCTTGCGCAACTGCTTGCCCACATCCTCGCTGTAGATAGCCCGCTGGCGTGCTTTGATGACCTCGATGTCGCCATGGTGGTAAGGTTGGCCCGTACCGCCAATGCAGCCACCCGGGCACGCCATCACCTCAATAACATGGTAATCGAGTTCACCGGCACGCAGCTTGTCTATGACTACTCGAGCATTGGCCAACGTGTTGACCACGCACACTATCAATTCAAAGCCATCAAGGTCAATGACGGCCTCGCGGATACCGTCGAGTCCTCTTACCTCATCAAACTCGATGCGCTCCAAGGTGCGTCCTGTAAACTCCTCATAGACGGTACGCAATGCAGCCTCCATAACGCCGCCTGTCGTGCCAAAAATGGCACCCGCACCCGAGGAGTCGCCTAGCGGGAAGTCAAACTGGCCATCGGTCAAGCGCCCGAAGTCAATGTTCATTCGCTTAATCAGCTTGGCCAACTCATAGGTCGTGATGGAGTAATCCACATCGGGATTACCGTCGGTGATAAACTCATCGCGGGCACACTCATATTTCTTGGAAATGCATGGCATCACTGACACGACCACCAATTTTTCACGCGGGATGCCCATGCGCTGAGCCCAATAGGTTTTAAGCACCGCACCCAGCATCTGGGCGGGAGATTTACAGGTTGATGGATACTCGCGCAGGTCGGGATACTCGTTCTCAAAGAAATTCACCCATGCCGGGCAGCACGAGGTGGTTATGGGTATTCTCACGGTCTTGTCGCCCGCCATGAATTTCCTGATGCGGTCAACAATCTCGGCAGCCTCCTCGACAATCGTGATATCGGCGCCAAAGTCGGTATCAAACACATAGTCAACACCAACCTTGCGCAAGGCCGAGATCATCTTACCGGTGACGATGGTACCCGGCGGCATGTCGAACATCTCACCCAAGGCATAGCGCACGGCAGGTGCCGTCTGAGCCACCACAACCTTGTCGGGGTCGGCCACATCAACAAGGAGGTCCTCAACATAGTTGCGCTCGCTCAGGGCACCCACGGGTCCGTGGATGGCGTCAAACTTGCACTTAGTCGTGCAGTTACCGCAGCATGTGCATTTATATGGATTGACCACATGGGGGTGGCGCAAGTCGCCCACAATAGCATGACTGGAGCAACCGCGCTTGCAGGCACCGCAGCCCTTGCACTTGTCAGCATCGATCTTGTAGGACATCACCGACAAGAACTTCTTGCCGCCAATCTCGTAGATGTAGTCGTGGAGCATGGCATCCATCGACAACTGTTTGGGATAGGAACTCCAGTGCTTGGAGTCGTCCATCAGCTGATGGGCCGTGAAGTCCACATACTGCAGACGCTCCTCAAGCAGACGACCATCGATGATGTGTGTCTTAACAATTTCCTCAACATCCTCGGGATGAACCTGAACATAAGTCGTGTTGTCGGGCATGATCCTGACGATGGGCCCCTTGGCACAAAAGCCGAAGCAACCCGTTGCCACTACGTCAACCCGGCTTCCCAACCCGTATTCGGCAATGACGCGAATAAAATTGTCAATGATTTTCAAACTGCCCGATTCATAGCACGACGAGCCGCAGCAGCACAGCACCTGGACGTGGGCGTTAGCAATCAAACCGTAAGCTACAGGGGCATTGTCCGACTGCACATCTCCTTTCGGATTGTTTAGTGATTTATCTTGTTGAGATTCCATTGACAATTAGCAAATTAATCATTCACAGGGTTGGGAGAATGATGGATATCTACCCAAATTAACTCACAAAATTACGAATTTTCTTCCAATCCTGCAATAAATTGAATCAATTAAGGTGAATTCAATAAAAATAAAGTATAATTCGGGAAGGCATACCCTGGGCAGGCTGCAAAGGCCGATAGACCCGCCATCTCACCCAGGAGGACGCCCCCTTGAACACCCCGAGGTCATACACCATCACGGGACTAGTAGAGATGGAAAGCGGGAGGGCTCTTTTGAGTTGAGCTCTCCCGCTTTCGGGTAATTAGTGATGTTTAGTGTTCTTAGTCTTGAGCAGCGGTTGTCTCGAGGATCTGGCGGATGTCCTTGACATCGAGACGGCCATAAACGTGCTCACCAATCATGACAACGGGAGCCAGACCGCAAGCGCCCACGCAGCGCAGGCAGTCAAGCGAGAACTTGCCATCGGGGGTGGTCTCGCCTACCTCAATGCCCAAGATGCGCTTGATTTCCTCAAGCAGACGCTCGGAACCGCGCACATAGCAAGCGGTACCCAGGCAGACTGAAATCGGGTGCTTGCCCTTGGGGGTCATGGTGAAGAACGAGTAGAACGTCACCACGCCATAGACCTTGGAAGCAGGCACGCCCAACTTGCGGGCAATGATGCGCTGCATCTCCTCGGGGAGATAGCCATGCAGTGCCTGGCACTCGTGCAGCACGTTAATCAATTCACCGGGCTTGTTGCCGTGCTTGTCGCAGATTTCCTCAACCTGTTGAACTACGGTACACGCCAGTTTGATTTCTTCTTTCTTCTTCATATCGTTATTGATGTTTTGATTCGAAATTAGTGAATAGACTTATCAAAGTAATGCGTGTGAAGCAGGTGGTGCGACTTCTCGCCACAGGGCTCACCCAGGAATTCCTTATAGAGCTTCTGGATGTCGGGGTTCTCGTGGCTCTTGCGCAGGGCCTTGCCCTCGTCCTCGCGGTAAACGGCAGCAGCACGTGCCTTGAGAATCTCGATGTTACCGTGGTGGTAGGGCTGACCAGCACCGCCGATGCAACCGCCGGGACATGCCATCACCTCAACCACATGGTAGTTGAGCTTACCGGCACGCAGTGCATCCATCACCTTGCGGGCGTTGCTCAAGGTGTGAGCCACGCAGACCTTCAGCTCAAAGCCGTTGAGGTCGATAGTAGCTTCCTTGATGCCCTCAAAGCCGCGCACTTCGTTGAACTCCAGATGCGGCAGGGTCTTGCCAGTGTGTACCTCATAGACGGTACGCAAAGCAGCCTCCATCACACCACCAGTGATACCGAAGATGGCACCAGCACCAGTCGATTCGCCGAGGGGCGAGTCAAAGTCACTGTCAGGCAGGTTGACGAAGTCGATATTGGCGCGCTTGATCAAGCGACCCAACTCACGGGTTGAGATGCTGTAATCCACGTCGGGATTGCCATCCACCTTGAATTCCTCACGGCCAGCCTCATACTTCTTGGCCAAGCAGGGCATAATTGAAACGACAACGAGTTTCTCGCGGGGGATACCCATCTTCTCGGCCCAATAGGTCTTAGCGATAGCGCCAAACATCTGGGCGGGCGACTTGGCGGTTGAGGGATAGTCAAGCAGATCGGGGAACTCGTGCTCATAGAAGTTAACCCAAGCGGGGCAGCACGAAGTCATGATAGGCAGCTTCACGTCCTTATCGCCAGCAAGGAACTTGTTGAGGCGTTGCAGGATCTCGGTACCCTCCTCCATAATGGTGAGGTCGGCAGCAAAGTCGGTGTCGAATGCATAATCAAAGCCGAGGTCACGCAATGCGGTAGCCATCTTACCAGTCACGATAGTGCCGGGCTTCATGCCGAATTCCTCACCAAGAGCGAAGCGAACGGCGGGAGCGGGCTGAGCGACAACCACCTTGTCGGGGTTGGTCAGGTCGTCCATGAGCTGGTTGGTATAGTCATGCTCGGTCAAGGCACCGGTAGGACATACGGCAACACACTGGCCGCAGTAGGTACAGTTGGTATCGGTGAACATCTTGTCGAAGGTGGGAGCGATGGTTGTGTTGAAACCACGGCGGATAGCGCTCAGCACACCTACTGACTGAACATTGTTGCAGACGCTCTCGCAACGGCGGCAGTAAACACACTTCTCCATGTTGCGCGAGATGGCGGGAGTCAACTCTTGCTTGCGCTCGCTCTGTTCGCCACCGTTATAAGGCATTTGGCGGATGTTAAAGCGCATTACCAGACGCTGAAGTTCACAGTCACTGCACTTGGGGCAGGTCAAGCAATCGTTGGGATGGTCGCTAAGCATCAGCTCAGCAACAGTCTTGCGGGCGCGTATGACGCGGGCGCTGTTGGTGTGTACCACCATGCCCGGGGTGACGCGGGTAGCGCAGGCGGGAGCCAAATTGCGGCGGCCTTCGATCTCCACAACACAAATGCGGCACGATGCGGGCATGTTCTGAACACAAGTGCCCTCGAGGTCGATGTGGCACAGGGTGGGAATGCTGATGCCCACAGTCTTGGCGGCATCGAGCAACATGGTCCCTGCGGGAACATTTACCTCGTGTTTATCAATCGTCAGAGTGATCATATTCTTTTCTTCCATGATGCTATCGAAATTTAATAAACCGAGATGGCGTCGAAGCGGCAGTTAGACTTACACATACCGCAGCGGATGCACTCGAAGGGGTTAATAATGTGAGGCTTGCGCATGTCGCCCATAATGGCGTTGGCGGGGCACTTGCGGGCACAAGCGCCGCAACCCTTACACTTGGAGGCTTCAATGCTGTAGGTCACGAGGGCCTTGCACTGCTTAGCACGGCAGGTGTGCTGTTTCACATGCTCTACATATTCGTCCCAGAAATTGTTAATCGTCGATAACACGGGATTAGGAGAAGTCTGACCAAGGCCGCACAGGGCGGTGTCCTTGATGATCTCGCCGAGCTCTTTCAGGCGATCAAGGTCTTCCATAGTGCCCTTGCCCTCGGTAATACGGGTAAGGATCTCAAGCATGCGCTTGTTACCGATGCGGCAGGGTGTGCACTTACCGCAGCTCTCGTCACAAGTGAACTCGAGGTAGAACTTGGCCACGCTGACCATACAGTCGTCCTCGTCCATAACGATCATACCGCCAGAACCCATCATCGAGCCTGCAGCAGTAAGATGCTCATAGTCAATGGGAGTGTCAAGGTGCTTAGCTGTCAAGCAACCGCCCGAGGGACCACCAGTCTGCACAGCCTTAAACTCCTTGCCATTCTTAACGCCACCACCGATGTCGTAGATGATCTCGCGCAGTGTCGTGCCCATGGGAACCTCGATAAGGCCCACATTATTAATTTTACCAGCCAGAGCAAACACCTTAGTACCCTTGCTCTTCTCGGTACCGATCGAAGCAAACCAGTCAGCGCCCTTGGTCAAGATGATAGGCACATTGGCGAGGGTCTCAACGTTGTTCACGTTGGTGGGCTTCATGTTGAAACCAGCCTCAGCGGGGAACGGCGGCTTCAGGGTAGGCTCACCGCGCTTGCCTTCCATCGAGTGGATAAGGGCGGTTTCCTCACCGCAAACGAATGCGCCAGCACCGTAGCGGATCTCAATATCAAAATCAAAGTCTGTACCCAGAATCCTCTTGCCGAGCAGGCCATACTCGCGAGCCTGCTTGATAGCAATCTTCAGGCGGTTTACAGCCAGGGGATACTCAGCGCGGATGTAAATCAAACCCTTGTGGGCGTTGATACAGTAACCGCAGACGGTCATGGCCTCGATGACCGAGTTGGGGTCACCCTCCATGATAGAGCGGTCCATGAATGCACCGGGGTCGCCCTCGTCAGCGTTGCAGACCACATATTTCTCGTCAGCCTCATAGCCACGGGCAAAGCCCCACTTCATACCGGTGGGGAAGCCAGCGCCACCACGTCCGCGCAGACCTGAGGCCTTGATGATTTCAATCACCTCTTCGGGGGTCTGGTTGAGCAATGCGTTAGCAATACCCTGATAACCGTCACGGGCGATGTATTCCTCAATGTTCTCGGGGTCAATCAGGCCGCAGTTACGCAGGGCGATACGCATCTGCTTGCGGTAGAAGTCCATGTGCTTGCTGTCGCTCACCGTCTTCTGGGTCTTGGGGTCAACATAGAGCAGACGCTCCACGCGACGACCGCCAATGATGTGTTCCTTGACGATTTCGGCAGCATCCTCGGGCTTCACCTGGGTGTAGAAGGTGTTGTCGGGGATAATCTTCACGATGGGACCTTTCTCGCAGAAACCGAAGCAACCGGTAGTGATGACATCCACCTTGTCGGCAATGCCATTCTCCTCGCATGCGGCTTTCAGGTTATCAACGATTTTGTGGCTGTTGGACGCCTTGCAACCAGTACCGCCACAGCACAGCACTTGCAGATGCTCGGCTCCGGTAGCAAGACCACAACATTGCTCTGACGCCTGGTCAGAACTTTCCTCGCGCAGCGCCAATGCCTGCTGCGCACGCTTCCTCAAGTTATTGAGGTCGTTAATAGAAAGTATTTTCACGTTGTAAATGAATTAGTTATTAGTGTTATAGATTTATGTAGGGTTTATTTGGGGTCAAAATTAGTTGTTTTTTTTTGATTACGGAAATATTTCGGCAAATATTTTTGAATAATGTATAATAATGGATTTTTTGCCCAAATTGTGAGATATACATAAAAATCACCGGCACCTTAAAAAGATGCCGGTGACAATGATCATATAACGCGATGGTTATACTTTTCGATTGGGATTTACTCCTCAGCCTTAGGAGCTTCGTCGGTAGCCTCGGGGGCTTCGTTCTTCTCGAGCTGAGCCTTCAGGGCAGCCAAGTCGGTCACGTCGCCCAGGGTGGTCTTCTCGACCTGGGGAGCGGCGGGAGCGGCCTCGGCAGCGGGCTTGTTGGCAGCAGCCTGACGGCGTGCCTTGCGAGCCTCGTTGCGCTGCTCATCCTCAAAGATGCGGCTGTGAGACAAGATGATGTGCTTGCTCTCCTTGTTGAAGTCGATCACCTTGAACATCAAGGTCTCACCCTGCTTAGCAGTGGTGCCATCCTCCTTGGTGAGGTGCTTGGGTGTAGCAAAGCCTTCAACACCGTAGGGATCGAGACGGATTTGACCGCCACGCTCGGTGAGCTCGCTGATGGTACCCTCGTGCACGCTGCCACGGGTAAAGATGGTCTCGTAGTTCTCCCAAGGATTCTCCTCGAGCTGCTTGTGACCCAGGCTCAGACGACGGTTCTCCTTGTCGATGTCGAGAACGACAACGTCGATGGGGGCGTCAACCTTGGTAAACTCGCTCGGGTGTTTGATCTTCTTGGTCCAGGACAGGTCGCTGATGTGGATAAGACCCTCAACGCCCTCTTCCATCTCAACAAAGATACCGAAGTTGGTGAAGTTGCGCACCTTAGCGGTGTGCTTGCTGCCAACGGGGTACTTCTCCTCGATGGTGTCCCAAGGATCGTTGGTGAGCTGCTTAACGCCAAGCGACATCTTGCGGTCCTCGCGGTCCAGAGCCAGGATAACGGCCTCGACCTCGTCGCCCACCTTCATGAAGTCCTGTGCAGGACGCAGGCGCTGTGACCAGCTCATCTCGCTCACGTGAATCAGGCCCTCAACACCGGGAGCCACCTCAACAAATGCACCGTAGTCGTACATAACGACAACCTTGCCCTTGATGTGGTCGCCCACCTTGAGATTGGGATCCAGAGCATCCCAGGGATGCGGCTGGAGCTGCTTGAGGCCCAAAGCGATGCGGTTCTTCTCCTCATTGAAGTCGAGGATAACGACGTTGAGCTTCTGCTCGGGCTCGACGATGTCGGCGGGGTTGTTTACACGGCCCCATGACAGGTCGGTGATGTGAATCAGACCATCCACGCCACCCAGGTCGATGAACACACCATAGTTGGTGATGTTCTTAACGGTACCCTCGAGTACCTGACCCTTCTCTAGCTTGGACATGATCTCTTTCTTCTGCTGTTCGAGCTCGGCCTCGATGAGAGCCTTGTGCGAAACAACAACATTGCGGAAGTCCTGGTTAATCTTCACGATCTTGAACTCCATAGTCTTGTCAACGTAGTCATCATAGTTGCGGATGGGGCGTACGTCAATCTGTGAACCGGGCAAGAAGGCCTCGATGCCAAATACATCGACGATCATACCACCCTTAGTGCGGCACTTGATGTAACCCTTGATGATCTCGTTGTTCTCAAGCGCTTCGTTAACGCGATCCCAGCTCTTGGCCTGACGGGCCTTGCGGTGCGACAGCACGAGCTGACCTTTCTTGTCCTCACGGTTCTCGACATACACTTCAACAGTGTCGCCCACCTTGAGGTCGGGGTTGTAACGGAATTCGCTAACGGGAATGATGCCGTCCGACTTTGCACCGATGTTAACCACAACCTCGCGCTTGTTGATCGAGATTACGGTACCTTCGGTCACTTCGTCCTCCTGAAATGCGTTCAGTGACTTGTCGTAGGTTTTTTCCAGTTCTTCAAAAGATTTGTCTCTTTTGGTTTCGCCTTTCTCATAGGCGTCCCAATCGAAATCGGCGATTGGAGAATTTTTTAATTCTTCGCTCATTTAAATTGTTAATAATAAGTTAGTTAAACAGCCTTTCCGGACACATTCCCGAAAAGCGCGACTGCAAAGGTACAACAAAATTCCTGATTCACAAGCAAAAACGCCACAATTTTCTGAAAAACGACAGATTTTTTGTAACATCAATTTATGGGGAACTCCTTATTATTGGAGCAACTGAATAATCTGAAATAATCTGATAGCATCTGCTAATGCTGACTGGGATACGGCAGGACTGACTGTTTGAGTTTTCTTGACATGACGATAGTTGGCGTTTTGCAAACTGATCATGTCGGCCTGGGCACCGAGACCCAGCGTCAGAACTGTTAAGAGTAATAATAGTTTCTTCATAAAAACAAAATATTAATGGATCATAAAATGAATTTAGATCTAATTCAAGTTAGTATAATTTCTTGATAAAAATCTTGTAGAAGGTTATATCAATGCAAATTTATATGTAGAAGGTTATATCAATGCAAATTTATATAAAGATTTTATTATCGGCAAAAAAACCAGAATAAATCACTCAAGAATGGAAACAAATCAAGGTTTAAGATAATAGTTTCCCTCATCATGAAAGGCTCAAGCGCCGGAAAACGCTTGAGCCTTTTAAACATGATTGAATTATTGCATTAATTGTTGCCCAGCAATCTGTCGATGAGGGCTGTCACATCGGCGATGGTGACGTTGGTATCACCATTGACGTCGGCACAGGTGGTGCAGATTTCAATGCTGTCGTCAAGCAGATAATCGATCAAGGCAGTTACATCGTTGATTAAAACGAGACCATCGTGGTTCACATCGCCTATGATGTGTTCCTCATCGCCAGTGTCAATGCCCTCGATGTGCTGGAAGTTGCACCAAACTGCCGCGTTTTGGTATAGTTCCACGCTACGCATGGGCACATAGAGGATGGCGTTCTGGTAAACCTCATCGGTGAAGTAGTTGCCGTTTTCGCCGGTACATTCAGGAGGTGTGGTGGCAAGGCAGGTTACTTTGGTAATGCCTGTGATGCTGCTGAAGGCGCTGGGACGGATTTCGACCATTGTCGAGGGTAATTCCACCTCGGTGATGGAAGTGACCTCACGTGCTGCTTGGTTGGCAATTACAGTCACCCCTTCGGGCACACGGAGCACGCTTTGTTGCCAGCCGGTGGGCACACCAACTAGGGCGGTCAATCCCGCGGGCACATCGTCATCGGCTCGAGTCGGCTTGACTGTATTGCCGCCGGTGGCATAGAGGCAGCCATCATAGGTTGTGAAATACTCACTGCCCTCGGCCACGTTAAATGCCCTCAATGATGTTGCACCTACACAGGGATTACCGGTAATGGTGGTCACTGTCGTAGGAACGGTGAATGAGTTCAGGCTGGTGCAACGGAAGTAGGCATTCATGTTGATGGTCAGCATGCCTTCGGGCAGATAAGCGGTGGTGAGGGGACAACGGGTAAAGGCTGCTCCATCAATCTCCTCGAGCATGCCATTGCTGGTGATTGATGTGAGATTAGTGCACATGCTGAAGGCCTGGCGACCCACAAACTTGACATTCTTGAGGTTGATGCTGGTAAACGGGTTATCCTGTAATGCGCAACTGTCGAGTTTAACCATTGTGCTAGGCAGGTTCACGCTGGTGAGCGAGCAGCTGGCAAAGCACATCAGACCAATCTCCTCCATGCCTTCAGGCAGAGTGAGACTGGTGAGGTTGACGCAGTAGAAGAACACGTGACGACCCAGCTTTCTCATGCCCTGGGGCAGTGTCACACTGCCCACCTGGCTGTTGCTGAAGCAGCTGTTGCCGATTTCACAGTCAGGGTTGGGAATGTTCACACGGGTGAGCTGTGAATCGTAGAAGGCACCTAAACCGATGCGCGTGATGCCGGCATGGAAATTCACCGTCTTGAGGGTGGGATTGCCATAGAAAGCATAGTCGCCAATCTCAGTGATTTGATCGGGAATGGTGATTGAGGTAAGGTAGGTGGTACCGCCTGAGCTGAACTGTGTGGGCTTGGCACCTGGAGCGGCGATGATTTTGGTCTTCTCCTTATTGGTGAGCATGGTGTAGGTGACATTGCCCTGGGTAGAAACCAAGTGGGCAAAGTAAGGGTTGTCGGACAGCACGGTCATTCCCCCAAATTTGTTGTAGGCAAATGCCGTCTCGCCAATTAACCTTAAGGTCGTAGGCATCTTTAACGAGCCCACCTCGGCGTAGGAAAAGGCGCCCTCATCGATAAAGATAATGCCCTCGGGCAATTGCAGGATGGCTTGATCATTGAGTTTACACTTGTAGAACGCGTTGGCGCCGATGCCCACAACATCATAGGTCACGCCGTCGTAGGTTACGGTACTCTGGAAATCTGAGGAGAAAAGGTTGCTGTAGCCTGCCCCGTTTTCTGAATTGCTCTTGGGAATAATCTGCACCTTGTTGTCGGTGCCCTCTATCACTTCATATTTGAATTTACCTGAAGTGAACTGCAACTGTGCCAGCGAACACATGGCCAGCAAACTTGCTGACAGAAGGGTAAAAAATCTTTTCATTTGGGTTTCATAAGGTAGGTTCTATCAATTCTATTCCGAGCCTTATTGAGAGCAGAACCCGTTAAACCCTCAGGGAAGGCTCGTCTTTAAATATACAAAGTTACATCTTTTAGCTAATAAGCCGTTTAAAATTCATATTTTTAACATTTATTAGTGGGTTGGCTAGCAATTATAAGTATTTAGTGACTCAACCTCATGCCAAGTGGCCAAGTCGCTAAATTGATGTTTTTAAATCATAGTTAAAAAAACTGGCTTGCATCACTACAACGGTTTTTTGTTATTATCTTTGCGGGAGTTTTATGACGAAAAAGAACATGACAAAAAAGGAATTGAGACAACAAATGAAGCAGCTCAAGGGCATGACGCCTGAAGCTGTTAAGCATGTCGAGGCCGACATGGTGTTTAACATGATAGAAAAGATGCCGGCATGGAAGCAGGCACAGCATATCCTGTGTTACTGGTCACTGCCTGACGAATTGCCCACCCATGAGATGGTGCAAAGGTGGTTAGAGGCAGGGAAGAACATCTATTTGCCTCGTGTCGTGGGCGATGATCTTGAGATTGTGCCCTATCACGGAGCTCAAAGCCTTGACGATAATAATAAATTCCACATTGGGGAACCTGTGGGTGATGCGGTGGATGCCTCATGTCTGGAACTTATCATCGTGCCTGCCGTTGCGCTTGACGCTAAGCGCAATCGCTTGGGCCGTGGCAAGGGGTTCTATGACAGGTTGCTGAGCACGACCAGCTGCCCGACAATTGGTGTAGTGTGCGGTTTTCAGCTCGTGGACGAGGTGCCGGTCGAGCCGCATGACCGACCGCTGGATTGTGTCGTGACAAATGACGGCGTCATCGCCGATGACAATTTATTTAGAGTTTAAAGGTTAAGGGTTAAAGGTTAGAGGTAAGGATTATGAGGAGAGGAATCGTGCTGTTGCTTGCTGTGCTTGCTGTGATGCAGGTAGTGGAAGCAAGGGAGAAGGATTTGCCGATAGATCCCGAGCTGCGCATCGGTAAACTTGACAACGGCATGACCTATTACATCCGCCATAATGAGCAGCCCAAGGGTCGTGCTGACTTTTGGCTAGTACAAGGCACTGGATCGCTGGTCGAGGAAGATGACGAGCGCGGCATAGCCCATTTCATTGAGCATATCGCCTTCCAGGGCACCCGTAATTTTCCTAATATCGACATGGTCGATATCCTGCAAAACAACGGCGTTTCCTATGGCCGTGACATCAATGCTTCGACGGGCTTTGACGATACTAGGTTCCAAATCTCCAATGTCCCTACCGAGCGGGTCGCATTACTTGACACAGTCCTGCTGATGCTCAGGGATCTATCCTGTGAATTGAATTTTGATGACAGGGCTATCGAGGAAGAGCGTGGCGTGGTTCAAGAAGAATGGCGAATGCATGCCGACCAAATGATGCGCCTGTATGAAAACACGCTGCCCATCTTGCTCTCTGGTAGCCGCTATGCTTACCGCATCCCCATTGGCGACATGTTTATTATACGCCACCTTACCCGCGCTCAATTATTGTCGTTCTATCACCGTTGGTATTGCCCTAACAGGCAAGCGGTGGTGATCGTGGGTGACTTTGATACTGACCTCATGGAACAGAAGGTGCTCCAAACCATGGGGTCAATCCCTAAACGCGATAGTCCTTCGATTGACCCCAAAATTGGCCAAGTGAATGACCATGCAGGGATAACTTATGCTATTAATACCGACCCCGAAGCGTCCTCAACGATGACTTACCTGATGTTTGAGCACATGCCCATCCCTGTAGAAAAACGCAATACAGGTGTATTTCTCAAGCATAATATCATCTCGTTTCTTGTCCAAAACATGCTGAGTGCACGCCTAGATGAGATGACCAGGACAACCGGTACTCCTATTGACTATGTATCGGTGTATGACCGCAGATTCCTCATTACCCGCACACGCGAGGCGCTGAACTTGGTCGCATTGACCAAAGAAGGCCGATCGCTCGAAGCCCTTGACTCGCTTATCACCCATGCGGCACGCGCCATTCAATACGGTTTCACTGAAGGCGAATTGCAACGTGCCCGTCGCAACTCACAGGCTGTTTATAATGACTATCTTGCTGAAGCATCTAATCGCAAGAATAAAGAATATGTCGAGGAATACATCGACCATTACATGAATGGGGGCTACATCCCTGGAGTTGTGGCTGAATCCAAGATGCTCATCGACGAATTAAGCCACATTACCCTTGATGATGTCAACGACTATCTGCGTGAGGTGATTGGCAAAGACAATGTCAGTGTGCTTATTTCGGGACCTCAAACGATGGTAGGTAATAGCCGCTATCCCACGTCCCGTGATGTGATTGCCCACTTTAATCGGATCATGTCTACGCCTCAATCACCCTACTTCGATCAAGTTGCAAACGACAAACTCCTGAAACAAGAGCCTAAACCAGGAAGTATCATCAGTGAGAATTATGAACCTGAGACGGGTATCACGACGATGACGTTGCGTAATGGAGCTACCGTGAGGCTGAAACCCACAACATTCAAGAACAACGAGGTGCTTTTTAATGCATTCAGTTTAGGAGGCCATTGGGCTTACGGAGATACGGCCGACGTTAATGTGCGCCTCATGGACCAGGTGGTTGAGGAGTGTGCTTTAGGAGGGCACACCATCAATCAGCTTAACCGGTTATTAAGCGGCAGACAGTTGGGCCTTTCATTTATTCTAAATGATGCCAACGAGCAGATGAGCGGAGGCTGCCAGAGTGACGATCTAGAGACACTGCTTCAACTGTGCTATCTTTATTTCACCGATGTGACCCTCGATGAAGATGCATTTCAAAGCATAAAAACACGAGCTCGTTCTCAATTGTCACAAGCCAGCTATAACCCTAAAATGATTTACAGCGACTCCATTGGCAGCACCATTTATTGCGGAAATCCAATGTATCGCACCATCCCGCCAGAACAGATTGACCAGCTTGATGGGGAACGGGTTCTGCAACTATATCGCCAACGTGTAGCTAATGCTGGAGATTATACATTCTCAATAGTCGGGGCGTTCAGTGTTGATGAGATAAGACCGCTCATCAAGCGTTACCTTGCCTCATTGCCTGATAACGGCAAACGAGAGAATTACGGGGGCTATCATCCAACGATGGCGACTGGCATGATAGATAATTTCTTCCAGGTGCCCATGCGCAACCCTAAATCATCAATCTATGTGAGTATCATGGGTGAGAAGCCTTACAGTTTTGATGATGACTTCATGATAGACCTGGTGGGTGAGTCGGTGGGTACTGCCCTGCTCACTTTCCTTAGGCACGAGAAACACGGCACCTATGACGTGGCTGCCGACGGGTCACATTCACTTTATAACAACCGCTGGATGATCAACTATGAGTTTGAGACAAGTGTCGAGGACCGTGACAGCATGTTGGTCTATGCCGACTATGCCGTTAATGCGGTGTTTTATAGTGGAGTGAGTGAAGACCTGTTCAATAAAATCAAGGAACGCGTGGGACATGAGCATGAGGTCGCCTTGCAGACCAATTCTTACTGGATGAATGCTCTCCAGCACAGGGCTTTGGGCATAGATATCATCAGCGGGTATGACCACATCTACCCCACCCTGACTTGTGAAAAACTGAACAACTACATCGAGTCCTTGAGGCCAGACACGAGACTAAGGATAGTAATGAATTAAGGACTTTAAGGTTTTTAAAAGCCCTAAAGTCCTTAATTCATATATTGTTTACTTCTTTTCTGGTTACATAGCAAGTCGCAAACCCAGAATGAGGTTTCCGGCATCAGGCTGACTGACGCCACGATAGCTCACGCGGCTGTATTTGGGTGTGCCTCCCGTACTGCCACCACGAGTCACACGATAAGGAATGGACCCCTCGGTGCACACGGGATCGGTTTGGGCTTCAGCGGGATAGGTATTATACCAGTCCTCAACCCACTCATAAACGTTGCCACTCATGTCATAAAGTCCCAACTCGTTGGGCGCTTTGGTGCCCACGGGCTGGGGCACAGAATTGGAGTTAGCATTATACCAGCCCACCTCATCCAAATTGTTACTGCCGGAATATTTGTAACCCAGACTCATCACGCCACCACGGGCGGCAAACTCCCATTCGGCCTCGGTTGGCAGTCGGAAAGTTCGGCCAGTCATACCGTTCAAGCGAGCAATAAACTCTTGACAGTCATTCCACGACACTTGTTCAACTGGACGACGCAGGTCGTTAGGATAGCCACTAGTGGGAGAGAAATAGCTGGGATTAGACCCCATGACAGCGACCCATAGGGCCTGTGTCACCTCGGTTTGGCCGATACTGAAGTTCTGGCTCAGTGTCACCTCCCGAACAGGCAACTCAGAGCTGGTGACATCTGAACCCTGTTCCTCGGTACCACCCATAAGGAAGGTGCCTCCTCTCACACCCACCATCGTGAATGTAACACCTTGAACGGTGAAGGTTTCATCAATGGGATCGGGTGGAATCACCGGGCCGCTAGGCCACTCGCCCGTTAACAAATAATCAACCAGACAGGTTACGTCGGCGATACTAACCTGTCCGTCGTAATTCACATCACCACGCTGATATTCCACCCCGGCGGTGAACGATACCAGCATGCAGCAAATAAATAATACAGCAAAAGAAATTTTTCTCATAGTTGTAAGGGATTGAGCAGTTAATAAATTGGATAATGTCTCGCAAATATAGCAATATCATTTAAAAACCATACAATAATCCCTCAAAATCACACATGTAGATACAAATATCTACTAAGTATGATAGTCAACACGTGATAAGCGTTTAAAAAGGTTTGCGGTATTTGTTGTCAGGATCCTCGTCGAGGATGCTCAAGTAGCTCATGAAACGGGAATGGGCGATGTCGCCATTCTCCACTGCTTGTAGAACGGCACAGCCAGGTTCATGGGTGTGGGTGCAGTTGTTGAAACGGCAGTCATCGGAAATCCTGAATATTTCAGGGAAATAGTGAGAGACTTGGGCACGCTCAAAATCGATGGTTCCAAATGCCTTGACGCCCGGAGTGTCAATGATGGACCCTCCGCCTGGAAGATCTAATAGTTCGCTAAAAGTCGTCGTGTGCATTCCCTTGTGGTGTGCTTGGCTCACGTCGCCCACCCTTACCTGCGCATCGGGCACAAGCAGGTTGATGATCGATGACTTTCCCACGCCACTGTTACCCGAGAGCAACGACATCTTGCCACTTAGTTGCTCACGCAGGCTGTCAACGCCCTCACCGGTTTGGGCCGAGAGGACAGTGACAGGATAACCGATGCCCTCATAAAGTGCTTTAAGATTATCAAGTTGCTGGCGGAGTTCAGGCGAGTCTAGCAAATCAATCTTGTTGAAAGCGAGCATAGCAGGCACCTGATAGGCTTCGGCTGTAGCCAGGAAGCGGTCAATGAAGGTCGTACTGGTCTCAGGGTTGATTAATGTGGCGACGAGAACAGCTTGGTCAAGGTTGGCAGCGATAATCTGGAATTCCTTGGAAAGATTGCTTGCACGGCGGATGATGTAATTGCGTCGAGGCTCGATAGAAGCCACGACTAGGGCATCACCACCCTTATCCTCAACCTGCACGATGTCACCCACAGCAACAGGATTGGTGCATCTGAGGCCCTTAAGCCTCAACACGCCACGCATTTTGCAGTTCACCTCCTCATGGCTGTCCTCGAGACGGACGGTGACCCAACTGCCAGTATTTTTTATGACTAATCCTTTCATTGTCTATTGTTGATTGTCGTAAGGCCACAATATACTTTACTCTTAATCCCACGCCTCCAGGTCATCGGAGACTTCGGGAAGGTCGCTACGGTGGAACACTGGATTCGTGATACCCCGTCGTTTTTGGGCGCGGTAATTGTTCAGCAATTTGAAAGCATATTTACACAGGAATACCAGGGCAACCAAGTTACACAGCGTGACTAGTGCCATGAAGAGGTCACCAAGGTTCCACACGAACTCGAAACTGGCCACCGCGCCAAGGAATACAAAGGCGCCACCCGAGAGGATGCGGAAGACCGTGAGCACCCACTTCTTATCGGTCAAGAAGCGGATATTGGCCTCACCATAATAATAGTTGCCGATGATGCTGCTGAAGGCAAACAGGAAAAGGGCGATGGCCACAAATACCGTTCCCCAACTGCCCACCTGTGACTCCAGTGAGGCTTGAGTGAGTTGGATGCCTTCGAGACCCTCGGTCGTGTAAAGTCCGCTGACGAGCACCATGAAGGCTGTACAACTGCACACGAGCAACGTGTCGGTAAACACGCCGAGAGCCTGAATGAGGCCCTGCTTGACAGGATGCGTTACGTCGGCCGTGGCCGCTACATTGGGAGCACTACCCTCGCCCGCCTCGTTACTGAATAGGCCTCGTTTGACACCTACCATAATAGTCATACCCAAGCCACCGCCAGCCACCTGCTCAAAGCCGAAGGCGTTCTCGACAATCAACCGCAACACATGAGGCACCATGTCGATATTCATGATAACCACAACCAGGGCAAGGATGAAATAGCCGAAAGCCATGAAAGGCACCAAGATGCTGCTCACATTTGCGATGCGATGAATACCACCAAAAGCAATAAACAGGGCAATCGCGGTGATGATACAACCTACCACCAACGGATCAAAGCCGAAAGCCTTGTTTAAGGCACCACAAATGGCATTACTCTGGATGGAATTATAGGACAGGCCAAAAGTGAGTGTGATGAGCACAGCAAACAATCCTGCCATCCACTTGTTGTGGAGACCATGCCGGATGTAATAGGCCGGGCCACCGATAAACGAGTCACTTGACGGGCGCTTGAACAACTGTGCCAACGTCGCCTCGACAAACGCTGTTGCCGAGCCAAAGAGTGCGATCAGCCACATCCAGAAGATGGCTCCAGGACCACCCACGGCAATGGCTGTCGCCACGCCAGCCAGGTTACCTGTACCCACGCGCGTAGCCATCGAAACGGCAAAGGCCTGGAACGAGGAGATATGCTTTTTGTCACTCTTAGAGGAAGAATCCACGAGTTGGCGGAACATGTCACCAATCATGGTGAATTGCACGAAACGCGTTCGAATCGTGAAATACAATCCACACAAAATCAGGGCGCCTATCAGCAAATAGGCCCACAAGGCATCATTAATTGATGTGATCGCTGTATTTAGCGCATCAAGGTTGAGCGTCATGTCAAATGATTTGAAATTTGACCCTAAAGGTACTGCTTTTTCTTGAAATTGAGGGTAAATAGTTTGAAATTTGCCCTTTATTGAGTATATTTGCGGTTTAATTGCAAGAAATCATGAAACAGAATCAACTCTTTTTTATAATAATGGCAGTATTGGCGTTGGGCGCCACGGCACAAGTGATGAACCGCCCCATTGGGCAATATCCGGGCAATCCGAGTGAATATTACGGACCATGCATCGAAGATGGTAAAGGCCGCAGTAATCTGGAATACATGTCCAAATATCACACTGTGTATCAGTCATCATCATGGGACTTCAACCTGACCTCTCAACTTTTGACTGACGGCATCATCGACAATCATATGCCAGCTTGGCTCAACGTCACCACGCCCGAGGGACCACTGCCACCTCACAAGCGCGAAGCCTGCATCGACGGCAATGAGTGGACCAGCAACATCGTGATGGGAGGGAACACTTGGTTGCAATATGACTGGGAGAACATGGCCATCGACATCGATGAGGTGGAGATGGTGTGCAGCATGGCCTACCGAGAGGAGGCGCCAAAGGGATTCAAAATAAGACTACTCACGTCCACAGACGGCAAGAAGTGGAAAGTGGCAGACGAATGGATGGGCGATGACCTGCCTGGCAAAGCATCGCGTTCGCGCGTCCACAGCGACCCCAATAAGAATTCGGGTGACGACCTGCTGCCCACGCGCAATATCGATCATACCTTCCACATCAAGAAAGGTAAGGCGTTTTCACACATGAAACTTGAAATGGTCACCCCCAGCGCAGCCCATTGGACCATCACCGAACTGAAGTTGCTGAAAGACGGCAAACGTGCCAAGGGCATTCTGCCGGCTGAACATTTCGTGAGTGCTTGGCGCAGCCTGGGCAATAGGGACGAATGGGTTACCGTTGACTTAGGCGCTCAAGCAACCATAAATGGCATTGGCTTGCCCTGGGTCAACAATCCCTCAAGCGGCAATATCCAAATTAGCGATGACAATCAGAATTGGAAAACTATAGCTACACTTTCAAAGAAAAACGAGCTTATCCAACTTGATGATGTGACGGGAAGATACGTACGCATCAACATGATTGAACCCAATCCCAACAAGCAACCGTTCTGCCTCAAGGAAATCATCATCATGGGCAAGGGTGGCACGATGGCCGTTCCACACGAGGCTGGAGGCTGGGATGACAACAAGTGGTTACTCAATGGCGGGGACTGGCGGTTGCAACGTGCATCTCATGCAGGCCCGATGAGCGGCCCTCAATATGTTGTCCACAATGGATATTATGAAGAAGGATTGCCCGCTACGGTTCCTGCCACGGTATTGTCGAGTTACGTCAATGCTGGGGCATTGCCTGACATGAACTATGACGACAACCTGATGCTGGCTTCAGAATCGTTCTTTAACGGGGACTTCATTTATAAGCGCTCATTTGATTTGCCACAGGAGATGAAGGGCAAGCGCGTTTTCCTCAACTTTGACGGTATCAACTGGAAGGCCGAGGTGACACTCAATGGCACTAATGTTGGACGCATCGAGGGTGCCTTCAAGCGCGGTAAATTTGACATCACCCCCTATCTCAAGCCTTCTGGCAACGAGTTACAGGTACTCATTATCGCCAATGCCAATCCCGGCGGCGTGAAGGTCAAGACCGAAAAGAATACCGACTTTAACGGCGGCATCCTTGGGGCTGACAACCCCACCTTCCATGCCACTATTGGCTGGGACTGGATTTCGACTATTCGTGGTCGTGACATCGGCATTTGGGATGACGTTTATTTGACTGCAGCCAGCGATGTCACTGTGAGCGATCCTGTCGTGACCACTACACTGGCCGAGGGCGACACCCTTGCCACGATGACGCCAGCCGTCATGCTCACCAACCATAGCAAACAGGCCGTGACTGGAACATTGCATGGCCATATCGGTGACATTTGCTTTGAGAAGCAAGTGACCATTGCTGCGGGTCAAGAGATTGAGGAATCATTTAATCCTAATGAGTTCCCGCAACTCAAGAACCAGCGCATGCGTCTGTGGTGGCCTAACGGTTACGGTGAGCCTTACCTGTATGACGCTAGTTTCTCGTTCACGGTTAATGGCGTACAGAGCGACGCTGTCAACTTCAAGGCCGGCATCCGCGAGGTCAAAACGGTGGATAAGGACACTAAACTGCGCATCTACATTAATAACAGACGCCTGATACCACTAGGCGGCAACTGGGCGTTTAGTGAGAACAATTTGAATTATCGTGGCAGGGAATTTGATGCTGCCGTGCGCCACCACAAGGAGATGAATTATAACATGATTCGTAACTGGGTGGGTATGACCGGCGACAAGGAATTCTTTGAAGCTTGTGACCGCTATGGCATTATGGTGTGGCAGGACTTTTGGCTGGCCAACCCCGCTGATGGTCCTGATCCTGATGATGAGGCGATGTTTATGGATAATGCCAAGGATTTTGTGCTTAAAATACGTAATCACCCCAGTATTGGCATCTATTGCGGTCGCAACGAGGGCTATCCGCCCAAAACGATTGATAACGGGTTGCGCAACACTGTGGCCATGCTGCATCCCGGGCTGGACTACATCTCCAGTTCGGCTGATGACGGCGTGAGCGGACACGGGCCCTATTGGGCGATAAGCGCCAAGGAATATTTTGAGAAACAGACGGGCAAACTGCATACCGAGCGCGGTATGCCCAATGTGATGACTTATGAGGGCTTGAGCCGCACGCTCGATGCCGACCACATGTGGCCGCAGAACCTCTACTGGGGTCGCCATGACTATACCATGGAGGGCGCGCAGCGCGGAGCCTCGTTCAACCAACTCATTGCCGACAACTTTGGCGAGCTGACCTCAGCCGAGGAGTTCTGCGAATGGGCACAGTGGATTAATTATGAGGGCTATCGGGCCATGTACGAGAGCGGCAGCAAGGATCGCATGGGACTGCTCATCTGGATGAGTCACCCCTGCTGGCCATCGATGGTCTGGCAGACATACGACTATTACCTGGAACCCACGGCAGCCTATTTTGGCGTGAAGCATGCCTGCGAGCCACTTCATGTGCAATGGAATCCCGTAACCAACTTTGTTGAAATCGTTAACCGTTCGGCTGGACATCAACAGGGCACAGTCAAGGCCAGCATTATTGACTTGAACGGTAACACGGTTTGGGAACAAGTGCAAGGTTACGTCTGCGACGAGGACATGACGCTTGACATGATGCAAGTGAAAGTGCCTCAAGAAATGGCCGGAGTCTATTTCCTGCGCCTCACTCTGATAGATGATAAGGGCAAAATGCGCTCGCAAAACGATTATGTCAACACAACCATAGATAACGACCGCACCTCATTGCATGACATGCGCCAAACTCAGGTGACAGCTGCTGTTAATGGTAGGACTGTTACCTTAACCAATCATGGCCAAGTACCTGCAGCGATGATTCGCCTTAACCTTAAGGGCGATGACGGCGAACAGATTTTGCCCGTTATCTATAGTGACAACTATTTCCACCTGATGCCAGGCGAAAGCCGCACCATTGACATTGAGTGGAAAAACGAAGACACAAGAGGTCGCAAGCCCATTGTTGAAATCAGCGGCATGAACATGACTAAAACTAAGATTGAATTATGATGAAACGACTTCTCTTATCGGGTTTGTTGCTATTGTCATTGACAATGGCTGCTGCAACAAAATATCCTTATCAGGATTCCAGTTTGCACCCATCTGTGCGCGCTCAGGATTTACTTTCTCGCATGACGCTAGAGGAAAAAGTCGGGCAGTTGGTTTGCCTTATGGGTTGGGATTCCTACGTGAGAAATGGCAAGAAAGTGGCCGTCAGTGACAAATTCCGCCACGAGATAGACAGCCTGCACGTGGGCATGTATTGGGCGGTTTTCCGTGCCGACCCATGGACACAAAAGACGCTTGACAACGGTTTGAATCCAGCTCTGGCAGCCGAGGCAGCCAATGCCATGCAACGCTATGCCATCGAACATTCACGGCTGGGCATTCCCATCTTTCTGGCTGAGGAAGCCCCACACGGTCACATGGCCATCGGACCAACGGTCTTCCCAACTGGATTGGGTATGGCCGCAACCTGGAATCAGCAACTGATGGAGCAAGCGGGAGCAGTTATCAGCAAGGAAATCAGGCTACAAGGCGGTCACATCAGTTATGGACCAGTACTGGACCTGGCACGTGAACCCCGCTGGTCACGTGTCGAGGAGACGATGGGTGAAGATCACTACCTGGGTGGCAAAATGGGTGCCGCGATGGTGCGCGGGCTAGGTGAAGGAGATTTGAGTCTGCCCTACTCGACCATTGCTACCTTGAAGCATTTTATCGCCTATGGCACGACCGAGGGCGGTCAGAACGGTGCCCGAAGCATCGTAGGGCCACGGGAACTGAAACAGGTGTTCCTGCCACCATTTAAGCGCGCCATCGATGCAGGGGCTTTGTCAGTAATGACCTCTTACAACTCGCTTGACGGTGTGCCTTGCACATCCAACAAGGAATTACTTACTGATGTATTGCGTGGAGAATGGGGATTTGACCGCGGATTTGTCGTCAGCGACCTTTTTAGCATTGACGGCCTAAGAGGAACCCACCACACGGCAGCCTCGTCACAAGAAGCCGCCATCCAGGCACTATTAGCTGGCGTTGACGTGGATTTAGGAGGAAACTGTTTTTCAAAACTCGTTGATGCTGTCAAGCAGGGTAAAGTGAGTGAAGAGGCTGTCAACACTGCCGTGAAGCGAGTGCTGTGGTTGAAATTTGAGATGGGCCTTTTTGAGAATCCCTACGTTAATGCCAAAACGGCACAAAAGGAAGTCCATAACGATGCGGCTGTTGCCACGGCAAAGCAAACAGCACTGGAGTCGATTACCTTGCTCAAGAACGACGGTATATTGCCTTTGAACAAAAAGGTCAAAGTTGCCGTTGTCGGGCCTAATGCCGATAACGTTTATAATATGTTGGGCGATTACACCGCACCTCAGGCCGATGGGAAAGTGGTTACTGTCTATAACGGTATTAAGGCGATGCTTGGCGAGGCCAGTTGTGTCTATGCCAAGGGTTGTGCCGTGCGTGATACGCTGGACAGCGACATTCCCGCAGCCGTTGAGACAGCCATGCAGGCCGACGTGGTGGTTGCCGTGGTGGGCGGTTCATCGGCGAGGGATTTCAAGACCTCCTACGAGGACACGGGTGCCGCTACCGCCAATCAAAAGTTCATCAGCGACATGGAATGCGGCGAGGGCTTTGACCGAGCCACGCTGGACCTGTTGGGACGCCAGATGGACCTGCTCGAGGCCTTAAAGAAAACAGGCAAACCGCTCGTGGTCGTCTATATCGAGGGACGCCCCCTGAACAAGAACTGGGCCGATGAGAACGCCAACGCCCTGCTCACCGCTTACTATCCCGGAGAGCAAGGCGGTAGCGCCATTGCCGATGTGCTGTTCGGCGATTATAACCCAGCCGGGAGACTTCCCGTGAGTGTACCGCGACATGTGGGCCAATTGCCCGTGTATTATAACAAGCCGGTACCTGTGGCCCACGATTATGTGGAGATGAGCGCACAGCCACTCTACCCTTTCGGCTATGGCTTGAGTTACACTACATTTGAGTACAGCGACCTCACTATCATCGATGGACTTGATGCCTCATTCAAGGTGACCAACACCGGCAACCGCAAGGGCGACGAAGTCGTTCAACTATATCTGCATCAAGACCATCCATCGGTCGTTCAACCCGAACGCCAACTGAAGGCCTTTAAGCGAATTACACTTGAACCTGGCGAGACCCGCCAAGTGACGCTTGACCTTGATTATGGTGACCTGGGCATTGTTGATGCCAATATGGAATGGACCGTGGAACCCAGCACTTATCAGATTCTAATTGGACCATCAAGCAACGACATCCGCCTGAAAGGGAGAATTACCACAATACCCGATTAAACACATATCTAAATTAAGAGCATCATGAAAAATCCATTGTTCTTTAAATTGCCAATCCTGCTCCTTGCATTGTTGGCAAGCATACATGATGCCAGTGCCTATGACTTTGAAGAGGACGGCATCTATTATACAGCCAACAGAACAATGGCGACTGTTACCTACAAGACGACAAATTATAGCACTTATAGCGGTGATGTCGTTATTCCACAAAGGGTTGTTCACAATGGTGTCACTTATGCCGTCACCGCTATTGATGCCGAGGCTTTTAGAAGCAGTTCTGGTCTGACGAGTGTGGCAATCCCTAGTACGGTGACAGAAATCGGCATGATGGCTTTTTATAAATGTGACAAATTGACGCGAGTGGATATTAGCAGCATCGAGGCATGGTGTAAAATTTCATTTAACTTTCCTGAATGCTATAGCGATGATTATTCCCCACTCTTTTCCAATCCACTTTATTATGCCCGACATCTCTACTTGAACGGAGTCGAAGTCACCGATTTGGACATTCCCAACACAATTGTGACTCTAAATAATTATGTGTTTTGTAACTGTGAAAGATTGACTAGCGTGACCATCCCTCAATCGGTCAAAATCATTAACGGGAATGCGTTTATGGATTGTAAGCGACTGGCTAACGTCGATATCGCACCATCGGTTACTGTTATTGGTTCTCAGGCCTTCTATGGATGTACCCACTTGTCAAGCATAACCATTCCTCGATCGGTTAATATCATCGAGAGCGAAACATTTTGCTGCTGCCCTGGATTAACTGAAATCATTGTAGAGAACGGAAACGCCTACTATGACTCACGCGACGACTGTAACGCCATTATCAAAACTGCTAACAACACATTGATTGCAGGATGCCAAAATACAGTCATACCCAATACCGTTACTGCTATCAGCAGCGATGCGTTTAAAGGATGTAGTACGCTAAAAAACATTAATATCCCTCATTCAGTCATCTCCATCACTGGCAATCCATTCGAAGGCTGCAGCTCATTAGAAAGCATCACAGTTGACGAGAATAATCCAGTATATGACTCTCGCGATAACTGTAATGCTATCATAGAAACGACTGCTGACAAGCTGATTACCGGATGCCAAAACACAATCATTCCACGCACAGTCACATCCATAGGTGATCGTGCTTTTTATTCTTGCCAGGAATTGAGAAGCATCGATATTCCTAATTCTGTCAAATTGATTGGTAAATTTGCATTTGCTGAATGCAAGGGACTGACCCATGCTATCATACCTAACTCGGTAGAGACCCCAGTTCAATACTCGGGCGCTGGCTGGTTTATGGGATGTACAAATTTGTCTCACGTGACGATTGGCAGTTCAATCACACAGATGGGGATCATTTTTCATAGATGTCCCAATATAAGTAGCGTGACTTGCCTTGCTGCAGTACCGCCAATAACCGAAGACACTTGGACAGTGTGGGACTCTGGTTCACCCGACCAGCCGTCTAACTTTGACCCTGAGGTTTACGGGCAGGCAACCTTATTTGTGCCTGTGGCTGCACTTGATCTTTACAAAACAGCCCAATACTGGAAACAGTTCAGTGAGATCAGGCCTCTGGGCGACGCAGACGGAAACGGCTTGTTGGGAATAGGTGACGTGACTGAGTTGATTGACTTTTTGTTGACTACACAAGGAAATGAAATTAACTATGGAGCCAGTGACGTTAACGGTGACGGCAAGGTAAACATCACCGATGTAACAGAACTTATAGACATCCTGTTGGCACAATGATTCAGACGATAGACAACACAGGGCGCCGATAATCCAATGCGGCGCCCTGTAAGTTAATAGGAGTTTAATCCTGTGACGCACGAACAGCACGGACAGGATGGCCCATGCAGCGGTAGTCGTGAATCGTATAAGTGTCTCGACTATAAAAATAAATGATGCAGGCATTACGGGAGTAGTTGGGCCCGAGCGTGCGAGACCAATAGAAACCGCTTGCATATAAACTATCGCCGTATGCAGGCAAAAATATAGTATTCCCATTGGGACCGGTAAACAAACAACCGTTTACGCCTTTCCATTTCGTCCATACCCAAGTACACTTATTAACCAATTCCCTTTGCTGATCAAGTGTCGGCATTCGCCAGGACGGACCCCAGTTCACGTAGGCTGCATCATCCTCAGGTTCCAGTTCTGTCTTTCTGTCAACCGTGCCAGAGTTGTTGGATAAGCAATACTTCGTCAGTGTTGTTTCCGTTCCTTCACACCACTTGTAATTACTCCAACTATACTCACTCTTAGGAGCAGTCTCTCCCCAGGCAAACAGGTCACCATACTCTATGGAACTGATTGCACCAACGTTCATCGTTGCCCATAGTGTGCCACTTGGCAAGCCCAAGTCAACATACTCGTGCTCCTCATACGGATTGAGAATGAAGTCGATGATTGCACTAATGTCGGCGATTGTGATTTCACCATCGCCGTTGACATCGGCAGCGTTATTGCTGCCATCACCTAACATAGCATCAATGACCTCATTGACGTCGGCCACTGTTACTTCGCCGTCACCATTCACATCGGCATTAACATTAGCAGTAGCCACAACTGGCATCATAAGTGCCACTAGAAATAATAAGCGTGTAATAAGATTTCTCATAATAACTGTTGTTTAGAAAATAATAATTAGTAAAGTAATTCATGCCTCGGTTCGCCATTTGGCAAAAAAGAGCATAAAACATCAAAATTTGAAGTGTCTTAGGATTGTATTTTTACACCATCCAGGGGCAAAGGTATAATTAATAGCGGACAAAATCAAGAAAAAGGTTAAATTAATGCAAAAAAAGACGAGTTTGCTTGACCCATATATTAAAATGAAGGTCTTTGGAATGAAAAAAGTCACGCTAAGTCGCGTTGTCGCTTGAAATGTAGCGACTTAACGACCTAGCGTGAAACTCTTCTATAGGAGTAAGATAATTCTTACTCGTCGAGGAGGATGTGCATCACCTCGATAGCACTCTTCATGACGTTGGTGCCGGGGCCAAAGATGGCGGCAACACCTGCCTTATAGAGGTAGTCATAGTCCTGCATGGGGATCACACCACCAGCGGTGACGATGATATCCTCACGACCAAGCTTCTTGAGCTCCTCGATAACGGCGGGAACGAGGGTCTTGTGACCAGCGGCAAGCGAAGAAACGCCGAGGACGTTCACGTCGTTCTCGACAGCCTCGCGGGCGCTCTCTTCGGGAGTCTGGAACAAGGGACCCATATCCACGTCAAAGCCACAGTCGGCATAACCGGTGGCAACAACCTTAGCGCCACGGTCGTGACCGTCCTGACCCATCTTGGCAATCATGATACGGGGCTGACGGCCTTCCTTCTTGGCAAAGAGGGCGGTCAAGCGACGAGCCTCTTCCAGGTCGGGATCTGATTTGGTTTCTGCTGAATACACGCCTGAAATGGTTTTAACAACTGCTTTGTAACGTCCAACGACTTCCTCACATGCATCGCTGATCTCACCCAGCGAAGCGCGATCCTTAGCGGCCTCGACAGCGAGCTCAAGCAAGTTGCCCTTGCCGGTCTTGACGCACTCGGTGATAGCGGCGAGGTCGGCTTTCACCTTTGCCTCGTCACGGTTAGCGCGCAACTTCTCAAGACCTTCAACCTGTTCCTTGCGAACCTCGGTGTTGTCGATCTCAAGGATGTCGATGGGAGCCTCTTTCTCGAGGGCATACTTGTTGATGCCGACGATGGTCTGACGGCCACTGTCGATGCGGGCCTGAGTGCGGGCGGCAGCCTCCTCGATACGCATCTTGGGTACGCCGGTCTCGATAGCCTTAGCCATACCGCCAAGCTTCTCAATCTCCTCGATGTGTGCCCATGCCTTCTGCACGAGTTCGTCGGTCAGAGCCTCTACATAGTAGGAACCAGCCCACGGGTCAATGACCTTAGTGGTATAAGTCTCCTGCTGGATGTAGATCTGGGTATTACGTGCAATACGAGCCGAGAAGTCGGTAGGCAGTGCGATGGCCTCATCGAGCGCGTTGGTGTGCAGCGACTGGGTGTGACCCTGTGCAGCAGCCATAGCCTCGATACAGGTGCGGCCCACGTTGTTGAAGGGATCCTGAGCGGTCAGCGACCAGCCAGAGGTCTGGCTGTGGGTACGCAACGACATTGACTTAGGATTCTCAGCGCCAAAGCTCTTCACGATCTTGGCCCACAACAGACGGCCAGCGCGCATCTTGGCAATCTCGGTGAAGAAGTTCATCGAGATACCCCAGAAGAACGACAGACGCGGAGCGAAGGCGTCAACAGACAGACCTGCGTTCACACCAGTGCGGATGTAGTCCATACCATCGGCCAGGGTGTAAGCCAACTCGATATCGGCGGTAGCACCTGCTTCCTGCATGTGGTAACCCGAAATGGAGATCGAGTTGAACTTGGGCATATACTTTGAGGTGTACTCAAAGATGCTGGCGATAATCTGCATCGAAAACTTGGGAGGATAGATGTAGGTGTTACGCACCATGAACTCCTTCAAAATATCGTTCTGGATGGTACCGGCCATTTCCTCGAGCTTTGCACCCTGCTCCAGACCTGACACGATGTAGAATGCCATGATGGGCAGCACAGCACCGTTCATGGTCATGGAAACTGACATCTTGTTCAAGGGGATACCGTCGAACAGGACCTTCATGTCCTCTACAGAGCAGATAGACACACCTGCCTTGCCGACGTCACCGACCACGCGCTGGTTGTCGGCGTTGTAGCCACGGTGGGTGGGAAGGTCAAATGCTACGGACAGACCTTTCTGACCAGAAGCCAGGTTACGGCGATAGAATGCGTTGGACTCGGCAGCGGTCGAGAAACCAGCATACTGACGAACGGTCCACGGACGGAACGGATACATCAGCGAGTAAGGACCACCCAGGAAGGGAGGAATACCTGCTACAAACTCCAGGTGCTCCAGACCCTCGATATCCTCGTGGGTATAAATCGGCTTAATGTCGATGAGCTCGGCATTCTTCCACACTTCGCCCTTGGGAAGGGGATTGTGCTTTACATTAAAAGCATCATTAGCGATATCTATATTCTTAAAATTCGGTCTCATAGTCGTCTCGTCATTTTAACAGTTTAGCGTTGAAGGCTTTTAACGTAGCAAGCACGTTGGTGCGCACATTGATGAAATTGGTAATACCCAGGGCCTTGAATTCATCGGTCTCGGGACCAGCGAGCACGAGCTCGGCACGGCCATCGAGTTCCTTAACTGCCTCGGGAATGAGGGCTGCATACTCGTCGTCACTGGAGCAAAGCACAACCACGTCGGCTTTCTTCTCCATAGCGGCGTCAACACCTTCCTTGACGGTGTTGAAACCGTTGTTGTCGATCAGCTCATAGCCAGCGCAAGCGAAGAAGTTGTCGCTGAACTGGGCACGAGCAAGACGCATAGCCAGATTGCCAATGGTGAGCATGAACACCTTGGGAGTGTTGGCAGCATGTTCAGTAGCAAGACGAATCTCCTCGAACTGCTCAGCCAGACGCTTGGTGTTAAGACCAACAGCGCCCTCTTTCTCCTCATGGTTGCAGCCGCAGTGGCAGCAGCAAGCCTCGCGAGCGTCGGCCTTGTCGGCAGCCTTCTCGGTAAAGTTGGGGAACTGGTTGGTACCCAGGAGCTGCTCACGACGCTTAGCCACCTTGTCAAAGCGAGCGTTGGCAGTCGCATTTACAGCATTGATGATGTCGCCGCTCTCAAGCGCGGCCTTGAAACCACCCTTGTCCTCAACCTCGAGGAAGAGCTTCCATGCAGCTTCGGCAAGGTTCTTGGTCAGCATCTCCACATAGTAGGAACCGCCGGCGGGGTCAACGACCTTGTCGAGGTGGCTCTCTTCCTTGAGCAGAATCTGCTGGTTGCGGGCGATGCGCTCGCTGAAGTCGTCGCTCTTCTTGTAGGGAGCGTCAAACGGGGTGACAACCAGTGAGTCAACACCAGCCAGAGCGGCACTCATGGCCTCGGTCTGGCTACGGAGCAGGTTCACATAGCTGTCATAAATCGTCATGTTGAAGCAGCTGGTCTCGGCATTGACATTCATCATGCACGAGTAGTCGTTAGCGGGATTGAACTGCTTAACGATGAGTGCCCAAAGTTCGCGAGCGGCGCGGAACTTGGCAATCTCCATGAAATAAACAGTCGAGATACCCATGTTGAACTTGATGCGGTTAGCCACCTCATCGGCGCTGAAACCTGCATCAGTCAGCATAGCCATCCACTCGGCACCCCATGCCAGTGCGTAACCTAACTCCTGGTAAATGTAGGCACCAGCATTGTTCAATGCCAACGAGTCAACGGTGAGCACGCGCAGGTGAGCAACGGGCTTCACAGCATTCATCAGTTCGGTAGCCATGGCAACGATGTCGCCAGGGAACGGCTCACCATGCTTGAAGGTGCGCTTGAACGGGTTAAAGGCGATCGAGCCCACAAAGGTGTCCTCGCAGCCATTCTCCTTGCAGAGATCAACAAGTTCTCTAGCATACTTAACGGCGCACTTGGGGCAGCACATGATGTTGATTTCACAAGCAGGAAGGGTGATACCCTTGAAGAGTTCCTTCAAGTCCACATCACCATTAGGCATGTGGAAACCAATCGAATTGATGCCCTTGTTGAGCACCTCGAGCGCTTTGGCATTGGCAGCCTTCACATCATCAACCTTGATGTTCTGGCGCACCTTCCAGTCGTTGTTGTAGCGGGTTCCGCGAACATAGGGGAACTCACCGGGGAGTGATTTGGTTTGCTTCAGGTCGGCGATGTCAACGCTGCGGTACAGCGGTTGTGCATCAAAACCCTCGTTTGTCCGCCAAACCATTTTCTTTTGAAAGTCGGCCCCTTTCAGGTCAACTTCGGCCTTGGCACGCCACTCCTCAGGAGTGACAGGCGCGAATTGGTCGAACAGTTTTTTTCTTTTTTCTGCCATAAAAGTAAATTATATAGTAACCTTAAAAATTTTGTATAGTCACTGTTGATTACTGGAATTCTTAATTCCAATCTGCAAATGTACTACTATTTCCCGAAATAATACCGAAAAAATCACATTATAAATTTTTAAAGCGATTTTTAAGTCAAGATAGCGCCCATTTTGAGTCCACATTGGCGAGAAAAAGCAAATTTCATGAGAAGAAAAAGCAAAAGTTGGGAAAAAAGAAGTATCTTTGGAGGATAGAATAAAAACTGGTAGAAAAATGGCGATAAAAAGAATTATGATCATAGCTTGCCTGATGATGCTGATGTTGCCCATGCAAGCAGGTAAGCATAAAGATGATGGGCCAGTTGTGGCTGCTTATGTAACAGGGTGGAATGCTGATATGCCATTGCCTGACTGCTCGGTATTGACGCATATCAATTACGCCTTTGGCAATGTAAACAAAACCTATGATGGGGTAACTATCCAGCGCCCTGAACGCCTACGTCAATTGGTTGAATTGAAGAAAGACAACAAGATCTATATCGTGTTGAGCATCGGAGGCTGGACAGCTGGTGGATTCAGCGAGATGGCATCGACCGAGAGGCGGCGCAAAGCGTTTGCAAAGGATTGCAAGCGAATAGTAAAAGACTTTGGCCTCGATGGCATTGATATCGACTGGGAATATCCCAGCAGCAGCGAAGCCGGAATCATATCATCACCAGCAGACATTGACAATTTCACGTTACTGATGAAAGAACTGCGCAAGGCGTTGGGCAAGGACTACTTGCTGTCGTGTGCCACAATCGCCGATGCCAGATTTGTCGATTTCAAGGCGATTGAGCCCTATGTTGACCTGGTGAACATCATGATGTATGACGTGGGCAACCCACCCTATCACCACGCGTCGCTCTACCGCAGCGATATGTCAGGCCGCGTGACGGCCGAGGAAGCCTTACAGGCGCATCTTGACGCTGGGATGCCAGTGAACAAACTGGTCCTGGGCGTGCCTTTCTATGGCCGTGCAGTCAAGGGGTTTGGCGATACGGCCTATGGAGCCCTGGTGAAACGCAATGATGCCACACGCATGTGGGACGATGTTGCAAAAGTGCCCTATCTGGTTAAGGACGGCGAGTTTGTTTGCACCTACGAGGATGCCGAGTCGCTGTCCTGGAAGTGCCAGTTCATCAAGGAAAAGGGGATGCGTGGCGCCATGTACTGGGAGTATCGCTGTGATGACGAGGCCGGGACGTTGCGCAACGCTGTGTGGAACGGTGTCATGGGGCTGCCTTAATGCAGTGAATTCAATTGTTGAACAAAAGTAGTTTTCATGACATATCACAGGTAATGAATTGATTTTTTTATGCGTGTAGTTGTGAAAATGCGCATTTTAACCTAATTTTGCAGACAAACTACAATAATATCATCAAAATGGAAAATAACGCTACTGCAGTTAGACTGTATTCATTGGGTTGGCGCGAGATGCGCACCTATATGTTCGCTTTGTTGTTTATTGCTGGTAACATCGTGCTGCCTCAGCTGTGTCACTTGATTCCTCAGGGTGGCCTGATACTGTTGCCCATCTATTTCTTCACCCTCATTGCCGCCTATAAGTTCGGCCTGCGCGTGGGTCTGTTGACAGCCATCTTGTCACCGTTCATCAACTCGATGCTGTTCGGCATGCCTCCAGTTGCAGCCCTGCCCATCATCACCATCAAGGGTGTGTTACTCGCTGGTGCTGCCGCATGGATGGCTAACCGCAGCAAGGGCGCCTCGCTGCTGGCACTCATCGGCGTGGTGCTGGGCTATCAGCTTGGTGGGGGTGTCATCGAGTGGGCAATGACTGGCAGTCTGGCTAGTGCTTTGCAGGACTGGAAACTGGGCTGGCCCGGCATGATGCTGCAAGCCGTGGGAGGCTGGCTGGTATTGAACCACCTGCTGCGCAAGTAAATCCAGTCTCTCAATAGACATATTAAAACAACACTGCACTGCCATTCTGTTGGCGGTGCAGTATTGTTAATATTGAGAATTAAACTCTGTTTCTTACTTGTTGAGGTTCATCTTGATGGTGTAGCTTCCTGCCTGGTATTCTCGTGACTGCATTTCACCAGGGAGGGTAACCGACGCTGTCGCTCCTTTGGGGACGGTAAATTTCCAAATCCACTTGTCGCCCTCATATTTCCAAGAACTCTTAATGAGACCTGCAGCCGATTTATATTCGGCATCAAGATAGCCCAAACGCCTGTCAGGGATGGGTTTCATGATGATGTGGCGGAAGCCCGGCTGAGCCGTGTCAGCAGCAATGCCTGCTGCAGTTTCCCAAATCCATTGGCAAACCACACCATAAGCATAGTGGTTGAAACTGTTCATGCCCTGCGGGCCCATGCCTTCCTCGATCATATAGCTGTTCCAGCGTTCCCAGATGGTTGTTGCACCATTGTCCACAGAATAGAGCCAGCTGGGATTCTTGCGCTGGAAAAGCAGTTCATAGGCGATGTCGCTCATTCCGTTCTCGGTGAGAATCGGCATCAGGATGGAAGTGCCCAAGAAACCCGTCTGCAAGCAATTTCCATGTGCAACAAAGTTTTCACGCAAGCGCTTCAGCATATTGTCACGGGCTTGTCCTTGGAACAAATCGTTCTTGAGAGCAAACAAAATCGGCGTCTGCATCGTGTTGAGTATCTCAGCCTTGAACTCACCTTTATCATTGAAAAAGCGTTTCAGCAGGTAGGCTTTTGCCTCATTGACCATGGTCTCATATTTTGATGCGTCACGGCCAGTGGCTCGAGCCATGTCGCGCATCATAGCGGCATCAATCGCCCAGTAGGAGGCACCCAAGTAGCTCCAATAAACACGAGTATCGGACTTAACACCATATTTGCCAAAGGCCTTGCCAGTGCAACTCTCAAGCGGTTCATAGCTCAGCCAGTCGGCCCACTGATAGTTGCCGTTCTCGGCATTCAGGGCGGTGTGGTCATATTTCGTCTGGTTCACGTGGTCCATGAACTTCTCCATCGAGGCCCAATGTTGGTTTACGATGTCATTGTCACCGAACTGTTTCCAAACCGTCCAGGGGACAATGATTCCTGCATCGGCCCAGCCCAAACGCATCATGTCGGTAGACATGGCGCCATATTGTGCCCACGGAGCAACACCAGGATAGGCACCTGTCTCGCTCTGGGAGTCGCGCACATCACGCAACCACTTGCGGAAGAAGCTGTCAGTGTTGGCAAAGAAGGTTCCCGTCTCGGTGAACACTTGAGTGTCAGCCATCCATCCCAGGCGCTCGTTGCGTTGTGGGCAATCGGTGGGCACCGACAGATAGTTGGAACGCTGTCCCCAAAGTGTATTGGAAATCAGCTTGTTCACCAGTTCGTTGCCCGTAGTGATTTTGCCAATCTCCAAGTCCTGGGCAATAGAGGTCACAGGAATAGACTTAACGCTGTTGATGACCACATCGTCGGTCACTGTGATCGAAATCAGACGATAACCAAAGAACGTGAAATGGGGATACCATTCGGCATGATCTTTGGAATCGGCAAAGGTATAGTCAATTCTCATGCCCGTTTCGGGAATACGCAGGTTCTGGCGATGCACACTACCCTCGGGACCATCCATGCCACGGCTCTTCAAGCCATTGCCATCGTTCAGCAATTCAGAGGTAATGCAGGTGAGTCGCGTTCCAGCTTTGGCATTGAACACAAAGGCCGGCACAGCAGAGCAATTCTGACCAAAGTCAATCACAAGATGCTCACCGGGGCGTACAACCATCGGCTCTCCCCTGGTATATTCCCTGCTGATGACCACTTTGCCAAAGGCCGTTGAATCAGCGCCCTCAATATCTCTCCAGATGTAGGCACGGACTGGGGCGAGTGCGAGGTCGTGGCGCAGGTAAATCTCGGCGCCGTCAGTCGGGAGGATTTCTCCCTTGAACTCATCGCTCACGACAGGTCTTGCCAATTCGGGGCTTGTCGGATCAACATCACGCACACGGGCGTCATATTCCTCACCGTCGAAAATAGCCGCATGTTTTACAGGGCCAGCAATTCCGGCTTTCCAATGCTGTGTATCGGTGCCATAGCGTTTCTTGGTGCCATCAGCGTAGGTCAGCTCCAGGACACCGCGAAAAGCACACTTCTTGCCAATCATTCCGTCATTGCCACCAGGCGTGACAATCTTGTCGGCCCACCATCCAGGCGTCACCTGTGCCGACAGCACGTTCTCGGCACCAGCAGCGGTATTGAACTTGCTCGTAACGTCATAGGTGAATGAACGCTTGGTCTTCATCGGATGGGTAAAACCGGGCTTGAGGACTTCGTCACCGATGTTCTGACCGTTGACATAGATTTCATACACGCCAAGGCCTGTCGTCATCCACACAGCCTTGGTAACCTGCTGCTCGTTCTTCAACGTGGAGACGAACCAGTTGGCGCCATCGGCCGCACGGGTTCCATCCTGGACTACCCCTGTCACAACAGGGGCGTCGGCAACAGCAATCCATGACGATGCGTTCCACGCGTCACCTTCGAGCGTTGGAGCGCATTGCGACATCACAGTCTGTTTCACCGAATTACAAGCGGTGAGAGTAATGATGCCCACAATACAGGCTAATAGTTTCCATTTAAACTTCATCATTTCTATTATTTATGAATTTTGATTATTTACTATGACATCAACTGTATCTACTGTTTTACGAATGGCTCAAAAGTGGGAAAGTCAAAACAATAAAAGCGATGAGCAGGATCAGTGATAAGAAGGAGAGCCAGGTGCGTTGATACTTCTTATATAGAATTACTGGCAGGAGGCTCAAGCCGACAACTGTGACAAGATACAGCAACAACAGGGACAAAACGCTCATGAATGTGTAGCCATGATTAACCAGCATCTTACTCACTTCAAATCCGCCGAGGGTCGACCACATTGCCCCCTTACAGATATTGGTGACAGTACGCGTGACTTGACCTTCATTCTTATGTAGGAATTCACTAGCAAACACAAAGGTTAACGGTACCAGAATGATATTGATTAAAACAAACCAATCATTTGTGTCATCTACTGTTCCAAGGAATAACAGAGCAACAAAGAGACCCAAGGCACCAAACCAAGCCATTACCAATAGCGTCTTTAACAAGTGCCAGATGGTTGATTTCCATCCAAGCCCATAGAACTGACGAAAGTTCAGCACGAACAGATATATACTGTATATGGAGTAAACTGTCGAGACCACCATGGCAATGAGGCCGAATATTGTTGCCACATTTCCCCAAAAAGTGGTTTGAGGAGGGGCTCCTGAAAGCAAGGCTGGCATTTCCACAATCCGACATAGTCCGATTCCTAAATTTTGAACAATGAGCAATAGCCATTGTTGGCATAATACAAAGACGACGAAAATATAGGTTTCAACAAAATTGTATCGACTGACGTGGCGATGGGCAATCCAGATGCACAATACAAAAAAGACAGCTATGAAAAGCCATTCATAGAGCAAATTTTTGGTGAGCAGTTTGAATAACCATAGTATCGAATTGGTGAGCACCATCATCTGATCAGAAAATGTATGGCCCTCGAGAAGTTCGATAATATGCTGAAGAATGGAATTCAAACCTAGGTCATTCACTTTCACGGCATCTCCTCCGATACTCAACAAGAGTTGTTTGACCAGATAAGTGACAGAAATCAACAACACAATAGTCACCGCCAGCAATTTGAACGGCGGGAAATAGTTCTGGCGGTGGCCGTTGAGGTAGTCTTTAACCATATAACCCGGTCGCCAGAACAGGTCACGTATCGTGCGGAAAATCGGTCGGTTACCCAGTCCCCAAACGTCTAGAAGATTCAAGATTGCCTGTCGCCACGAGAAGCGGCTCCAATGGCTCGCCTGGCCACATTGGGGGCAGAAACGGCCAATGAAGTCATTACCACAGTTGATGCACACATGTGCTGTATTGTCGGCAGCACGGTGCACAGCCCATTGTTGTTGACGGCGATCAAGCTTCAAGTCCAGGGCTTTGACTTTGCGGCGCCAAGTATTCTTTTTGATGGGTTTCGGTGGTTTTGGCTTCTTAACCCATTTCAATTTGAACTTCTTGACTGCGTTTTTTAATTTTGCGGTCAGTTTCATGGTGCAAATATAGAAAAAATCCCATACAGACAACTGCCTGTATAGGATTTTCTTTGATGAGGGTGAATAAACCAGGTTCTAACCCACCCTATCCAAAAACCAGTTGTCGCTTATCAATTGAGCGTAATATCAACACTAGTGTTTTGGGTATATGACTTGCGCAAAGCGTCCCAGAAGGCAGTTTTTGTCAAGCCACGGTTATACCAGTCATCATCATAGCAAACGCCATTAATGCCTTTGTTGGTCGATGGAATACAAACATAAGCGGTTCCAAAAGAGATGGCCTTGTAACCCAATACACTCACTTGGTTGAGTTCATAAGTTTTCTTATTTGTCTCACTTACCAGGCTAAGTATCTTGCCAGAATAGCTCCAAGAGTCAAAATACCAATCGGTTTTAATGCGCAAGTTGCCATTGTTCATAACTGTGATCTCAGCCTTAGCAGCTTGGGTTTCATTAAAAGCCCAGACTTTCTTATCACTCTTGTCTAACGTGTTATCGTAAGCCAAGAATAAGGGGGTTGTCAAGTCGGACTTCTCCACTTGGTCCATATCGAGAATGGGATTATCGCCACATGATGACATGAAGATGCTGAAAATCACTGCGACTAATGGGAAAAAATAGCGTTTCATTGTTGGTGAATGGTTATTAAGTTAATAATCTAATGTATCAGAACATTTTGTCAGGATAGACACCTGTTGCGTGCAACTCGGCGAACTTGTCAACGACACCCTGGCGGTCGGCCGCATAGGTAACGCCAAACCATTTGCTCTCGGTGGTGAGGACCTTGACCTGGGCTGTGCCGTCGGTTACCATTTGATTGACAACGGTGGGGATAAAGAACTCAGCCTTGGGCTTGTCAATACTCTCCTTGAGGAAGTCAATAAAGCACGTCTCGCTATGCTTAAAATAGTCGGGAGTGAAGCCCCAGAAATTCATCGATACGGGGGTCTCGAATGCCAGGTGCTGCACAACACCGTTCTCGTCGGTGAAAACGATGTTGTGGTCAGCGTCATAACCGATATCGGTTCGCTCGACCACGCCAGTGAGCAGACCGTCTTTGGTCTCGCACACGCCACGAGCCACCGTGCCGCTCTCGCTCATGGTGTTGCCCACCTTGAAGCCTACCATGCTGTAATGGCCCTTGCTGTCCTCGGGAAGCGAAGAAAGTTCGGCAGCCATCACCTCAAAGCTATTGCGGCCATAGTAGTCATCGGCATTGATGATGGCAAAAGGCTCATTAATCACATCCTTACCCATGAGCAAGGCGTGGTTAGTACCCCACGGCTTAACGCGCTCGGCGGGGCAGGTAAAGCCCTCGGGAAGATCGTTCAAGCCCTGAAAGACAAGCTCAACAGGGATGTGACCCTCGTATTTTGATAAAATCTTTTCGCGGAAGTCGGCCTCAAAATCCTTGCGGATTACAAAGACTACCTTGCCAAATCCGCTGTGGATGGCGTCATAAATGGAATAATCCATAATGGTCTCGCCGTGAGGGCCTAGACCATCAAGCTGTTTTAGACCGCCATAACGGCTACCCATGCCGGCGGCGAGGACAAATAATGTCGGTTTCATATTTAGTTCTTAGTTTTTTTTTAGTCCTTAGTGTTGTTAGTTATTTGTTAACCTTGAAATCAAAGATGATGGTGCGGCGGTATTCCTCGTCGGGTCGCAAGACCGGTGACTGGAAATTGTCGTGATTGGGAGCGTCTGGCATGCCCTGACACTCGATGGCTACGCCGTCATAGTCATGATACTGCTTGCCGCTCTTGCTCAGAGGGCATCCCTCCAGCCAGTTGCCAGTATAGACCTGTGCAGCAGGCTGATCGGTGCTGATCTCCACCATGCGGCCCGACTGCTTATCACACAGCACGGCAGCCAGATGCAGGTCGCCATCCTCATATCCGTCAACAATCCAGCAGTTGTCATAACCCTTACCATAGTTCAGTGCAGGGAAGTCCTGCTTGATGTCACGGGCAATCACCTTGGGCTGGGTGAAGTCCATGGGAGTTCCCTCGACTGTTGCCATCTCTCCCGTGGGAATGAGGTCGGCATCGGTTACCAGATAGCGAGAGCAGTTGAGCTGCAGCACCTGGTCAAGTGCGGTTCCTTCCCTATCCTCACCTGCCATATTAAAATATGTGTGGTTGGTGAGGTTCAGGACAGTGGGCGCATCGGTCACGGCACCCAACTCAATCTTGAGGACGTTGTCGTCGCTCCAAGTGTAGGCCACGCGTGCATTCAGGCAGCCAGGATAATTCTCGTCACCATCAGGACTCTCAAGCGTGAAGACAACTGTGTCACCCTCCATATCGCATTCCCAAATCTTGTTCTGATAGCCTACATTGCCGCCATGCAGGTGGTGTTTATCCTGATGGTTGCAGTTCAGTTGGTAATCCTTGCCGTCGAGGGTGAAATGACCCTTGCAGATGCGGTTAGCAAAACGTCCAGGCACCTTGCCAGCACATGGTCCGTCAAAGAAATAGTCATTCAGGTCTTTGTAGCCCAGCACCACGTCGGCGAGATTGCCGTCACGGTCGGGCACCTTAATCTCCAAGATGCCAGCACCCAATGATGAGAGCTTTACGCTCGCGCCACTGGCATTGATGAGCTCGTAGGTGGTGATTTCACCACGCTCGGTCTCGTGTGTATCGATTCTGATGCTTTTCATGTTAATCCTCTACCTTGCGAGCGCCGTCACTGATAATCACATTGATCACTTCAGGCTCATGTCCGTATTTAGCATTGAATTTCTCCTTGGCGGTGGCGATGAAATTGTCATAGCGGTCATCCTTAACCAGGTTGATGGTGCAACCGCCAAAACCGCCGCCCATGATGCGCGAACCGGTCACGCCGCATTCGCGGGCAACATCGTTGAGGTAATCCAGCTCCTCACAGCTCACCTCGTAGTCACGCGACAGGCCGTCGTGGGTCTCATACATGCAACGGCCCACGGTCTCGTAGTCACCACGCTCCAAGGCGTCGCAGACATCGAGTACACGCTGCTTCTCGCCAATGACGAAGCGCGCACGGCGATAATCCTCGTCGCTCAACTTGTCACGCACGTCGGCAAGCATGGTGAAGGTAGCATCGCGCAGGGTGTCCATGCCCAGAATAGAGGCTACACGCTCGCATGACTCACGGCGCTTGTTATAGGGAGAATCCACCAATTCGTGCTTCACTTTGCTGTTGAGCAGCACCAGTTTGTAGCCCTCGGGGTGGAACGGGAAATACTCGTGCTCCAGCGAACGGCAGTCGAGGCGCATCAGGCAATCCTTCTTGCCAAACACGCTGGCGAACTGGTCCATGATGCCACAATTCACGCCGCAATAGTTGTGCTCGGTGCTTTGACCGATTTTAGCGAGTTCAAACTTATCGATCATGTTCTCGTTGAACATATCGTTGAGCGCAAAGGCAAAGCAAGATTCCAGGGCAGCCGATGAAGACAGACCAGCACCCAGGGGCACATTACCGGCAAATACCGTATCAAAACCCTTGACAGTACCGCCACGCTTGATGGTCTCGCGGCAGACACCGAAGATATAACGGGCCCACTGCTCCTGAGGAGCGTCCTCCTCCTTGAGGCCGAACTCGCAGTAAGCGTCCATGTCCATGCTGTAAACGCGCACCTTATCGGTTCCGTTGATGTTAATCTCGGCCATGATATACTTATCAATGGCTCCCGGGAACACAAAACCACCGTTATAATCGGTGTGCTCGCCGATGAGGTTGATACGTCCCGATGAAGCATACAGCACGCCATCGGTGCCGAATTGCTTCTTGAATTGGTTTTGAATCTTTTCTTTCATGACAATTAATTATGATGTTAAATATGATTACTTAATAAATGGTTTTGGGTGAAAGGAACCACCGCAACAACAATGGGAATCTACCTGAAAGGTTAATTCCTGACATCATTGCAGTCCCCCAATTAAATTCTACCTCTTGAATATACTGGGATCGTTGATGATTCTCTCAATATTCGCGGTGTTGATGTGTCCTTTAATGACAACCATCGCATCGCTCATATCACTGGCATTGGCAATGACTAGCTCATTGACATACTGACCGTCACGGCGCACGAGCACCGTCTTTTGCTCACCATAACCCTTTTGGGTGGTCACGATTTCCTCATAGGAGCGCTGCTTGCAAAGGTTTAGAAGGCGCTTGCGGAATTTGTCGCGATCGTAGTGACTACACTTACTCAAATCAAGCAGTTGCACAGAAGTAATGCCAAGACCGGCTTCGGCCAAAGTGGGCGAAATCAGGCGTCCAAGTCCCAATAGGCCACTACCCACGTTGACATACTGTGCATCCCTGGCATCACGCATATCGTCGATGATATCGCTGGCATTACGCGTCAGCATGCTGCAAGACATCACTATCAGCGACAGTAGCAATAATGATAGGGTTCTCATCGTTTTGCTCATTGGTTTTTCTTTTAAGACAATTAACAATAATAGATGACAAAAGTATGAAAAAATGTGAGATGTTGCACATTATCTTTTCTTAAAATTCCCAAAAAGATAATATTATCTATGCATTTCTAATAAAAACCCATAAAAAGTAAGTCCATTAACGATGAATTAATGATAAACTCAGGATAGATTAAGGCCAACGGCTAAGTGGTTTATCGCCTGAATCAAGTGGACTTGAACAATGAAGTCCAAATGAAATACCGCAAATTATTGCTGAAATGATTTGCCCATCATCATTTCCAATTATAGGAAAGACTATGAGCAGAATAAAAGAAACAAGACAAACAATAAGAGTGATACTATACCACCACTCATTAAAAGAGTCTTTGAAGTCGCTATAGTCTTTCATTTTAATAGGAGAGTTTATCGATTTGCAAATATAATTCTTTTTTTTATATAGTGCAAAAATCATGCCAAAAGACGTAAGATTTAACATCAAATTAATTGTTGACGGCCAAGAAAGGATTGTTTCAGCGAGCACAAACACAAAGGAACTTGTCAGGCAGCTTGGGATGGCCCGTAAAGAGGCAGATAGTTTCCGGAAAGGAGTTGATCGTTGGGGACAGTCTGTTATGGGGTTCGCTGCTATTCAGACGGCAATAAGTTCGTTTAGAAGTGCCATGCATGGTCTTCTCGACGAGAGTCTGTCATTTGGCGGAGCCATGCGTGAGGCCAACACGATGGCCGGCAAGAACAGCCAAGACTTCGAGCGTCTGAAAGACCAGGTAGCTGAATTGGCGAAGACTGTTCCTGTCGCCCGTGACGCTCTCGCCAAGGGTTTGTACCAGGTTATCAGCAATGGTGTGCCCTATGAGAGGAAAAGCACTTTGTCAACACATTGTCGTTCATTAACCGTTTTTTACAACACATTATCTGCAATGTGGAAAATAATTATTATCTTTGCGCCAAACTTATTAAGCAACAACCAAAATCATAAATAATTCACATTTTATTTAGACATGGCTAACATTAATGACTTTAATTTTGCCGGACATAAGGCAATCGTGCGCGTTGATTTCAACGTGCCCTTGAATGAAAAAGGAGAAATTACCGACGACACCCGTATCCGCGGTGCGGTTCCAACTTTGAAGAAGATTCTTGCCGATGGCGGCGCGCTTATCATCATGTCGCACATGGGCAAACCCAAGGGCAAAATCAACCACAAATTATCGCTGAGCCAAATCACCAGTGCTGTAGCATCGGCACTTGAGAGACCCGTGAATTTTGCTCAGGATAGCGCTGATGCCAAGAGCCAAGCCGATGCACTTAAACCCGGTGAGGTGCTGCTGCTCGAGAACCTGCGCTTCCATCCCGAGGAGGAGGGCAAGCCCGTGGGCATTGAGAAAGATGATCCCAACTATGATGCAGCCAAGAAGGAGATGAAGGCACGCCAGAACGAGTTTGCCAAGACTTTGGCCAGCTATGCCGACGTGTATGTAAACGACGCCTTCGGTACCGCTCACCGTCGTCATGCTTCGACCGCTGTTATCGCCGACTTCTTTGATGCCGACCACAAGATGTTGGGCTATCTGATGGAGAAGGAAGTAACAGCCATCGATAATGTGATGAAGAATGCCCAGCATCCCTTCACCGCCATCATCGGCGGCAGCAAGGTATCATCCAAACTGTCGGTTATCAAGAACTTGCTCGACAAGGTAGATAACCTTATCATCGGCGGTGGCATGGGTTACACCTTTATCAAGGCACAGGGTGGCCACATCGGTGACTCGCTGCACGAGGACGAACTGATGCCCGAGGCTCTGAACGTCATTGCAGCCGCCAAGAAGAAAGGCGTTAACCTGAGCCTCTCGGTAGCTACTGTTGCTGGCGACAGTTTCTCAAACGACGCTAACCGCCAGACGGTGGACATTTACAATATCCCCGATGGTTGGGAGGGCATGGATGCCAGCGAAGCCTCATTGGCCAACTGGAAGAAGATCATCCTCGACAGCAAGACCATCCTGTGGAATGGTCCCGTCGGTGTGTTTGAGTTTGAGAACTTTGCTCACGGCACCGGTGAGATTGCCAAGTATGTAGCTGAAGCTACCCAGAACGGAGCCTACTCTCTCGTGGGCGGTGGCGACTCGGTTGCAGCCGTTAACAAGTTTGGCTTGGCCGATCAGGTATCCTATGTCTCGACTGGTGGTGGTGCCATGCTTGAGGCCATCGAGGGTAAGACCCTGCCTGGCGTAGCAGCCATCCTGGGCGAGTAACCCTGCCTGACAATGTGCCTCACGCAAAGACGTTAAGGCGCTAAGATTTATTTTTTCAAACAACTTTGACAGTCCTATTGACAAACACTGACAACATGATTGTTGTGATGCTTGTCAAGAATGTTGCCAAAGTTGTTTGTTTTTTATTTTTATTATAGCATCATATTATAAAAAAAGCAGTACCTTTGGGGCAGTGAAACCAATAACAAATCTGTTTTCCTAAAAATACTTTAACAAGAGACAATGGAACCTTTATTTGAGAAACTCAAAAGCAACGCGATTGCCAAGAGGCAGCGCATCGTTCTTCCCGAGAGTACTGAACCCCGCACACTGACGGCAGCTGAGCGCATCATTGCTGACGGCATCGCCGACATCGTGCTCATTGGCGACAAGGCTGAAATACTTGCCAAAGCCGCTGAACTGGGGCTCAACAACATTGACAAGGCTACTGTCATCAACCCCAACGATGCCGAGGCTGTCGAGAAATATGCTCAACTGTTCTATGAACTGCGCAAGGCTAAGGGCGTGACCATCGAGGATGCCCGCAAGAAGGTGCTTGACCCGCTGTATCTGGGTTGCCTGCTCATCAAGGCTGGCGATGCCGACGGCCAGGTTGCCGGTGCGATGAACACCACGGGTAACGTGCTGCGCGCCGCCTTCCAGGTATTGAAGACAGCTCCCGGTATCAGCACCGTTAGTGGCGCCTTCCTGATGCTGTTGCCCGAGGGCTCACCCTATGGCCACAATGGCGTGATGGTATTTGCTGACTGTGCTGTGGTTCCCGATCCCGATGCCCAGCAGTTGGCACAGATTGCCGTGAGTGCCGACCGCACAGCACGCGCCCTCGCAGAGATCGATGATCCCAAGATTGCCATGCTGAGCTTCTCAACTAAGGGTAGCGCTAAGCATGAGCGCGTTGATAAGGTGATTGAGGCCACACGTTTGGCCAAGGAGATGAATCCCAACCTGAAGATTGACGGTGAATTGCAGGCCGATGCAGCCATCGTGCCCAGCGTTGGTACCAGCAAGGCTCCCGGCAGCGACATCGCTGGTCATGCCAACGTGCTTGTGTTCCCCGACCTGGGTGTAGGCAACATTGCTTATAAGCTGGTTCAGCGTATCGCTGGCGCCAAGGCAGTGGGTCCCGTTCTCCAGGGTCTTGCCGCCCCCGTTAACGACTTGTCACGCGGCTGCAACGAGGACGACATCTACCGCACGGTAATCCTCACCTGCAACCAGGCGATCAACAGATAATAACAGTTAAAAGTTAATATTGACTCAAAATTTAAAACGACAATTTTAAATAAAAAACCCGATATATGAATATCTTAGTGCTTAACTGTGGCAGCAGCTCTGCCAAGTACAAACTTATCGAGATTAAAGAGAATAAGACCCTTGCTGAGGGTGGTGTGGAAAAAATCGGTTTGCCCGACGGCTTTATCAAACTGAAATTTGATGACGGCAGCAAGAAGAACATCGACTTGGGCCTCATCGACCACAAGGGTGCCATCAAGGCCATTCTCGATGCTCTTATCAATCCAGAGTATGGCTGCATCAAGGATCTGAAGGAGATTGACGCCGTTGGTCACCGCGTGGTTCATGGTGGCGAGAAATTCTCTCGCAGCGTCCTCATCACCGACGAGGTGAAGGACATGATCCGCGAGTGCTACGGTATCGCTCCGCTGCACAACCCCGTGAATATGGCAGGTATCGAGGCTATTGAGGCCGTTTTGCCTAATGTTCCCCAAGTGGCTGTGTTTGACACCGCCTTCCACCAGACGATGCCCAAATCGGCATTCATGTATCCGTTGCCCATGGAGTATTACACCAATGACCACGTTCGTCGTTATGGTTTCCACGGCACGAGCCACCGCTTCATCACTCAGCGCGTGTGTGAAATGCTGGGCACTACCCCCGAGGGCAAGCGCATCATCTGCTGCCACATCGGTAACGGTGCCAGCATCAGCGCCATCAAGGACGGCAAGAGCATCGACACTACAATGGGCTTGACCCCCACCGAGGGCCTAATGATGGGTACCCGCTCGGGCGATGTTGACCCGGGTGCGTTGCTGTTCCTCATGGAGAAGTACAACCTGAGTCCTAAGGAGATGCTGAACATCATCAACAAGAAGAGCGGTGTGCTGGGTATCACTGGCGTGAGCAGCGACATGCGTGACGTGGTTGATGCTGCCGAGAAGGATGGCAACGAGCGCGCTCAGTTGGCACTTGACATGTACGAGTTGCGTATTCTCAAGACCATCGGTGCCTATGCCGCTGAGTTGAATGGTGTAGACATCATCGCCTTTACTGGTGGTGTTGGCGAGAACCAGTACCAGACCCGCAAACGCGTGTGCCGTCAACTGTCCTACCTGGGCGTGAAGATTGATGAGGAACTCAACGACACCCTGTGGCGTGGCAAGGAAGGCGAGATCAGCACTCCTGATAGCAAGGTTAAGGTCGTTGTGGTTCTCACCGATGAGGAGTACATGATTGCCCACGACACTGAGGCCATCGTCGAGGGCCGCGAGCCGTAAACGCGCAGCATAGCTTAAGCTATAGGATAGTATATTATAAACCCTGTACTTGACCGGATTGGTGAAGTACAGGGTTTGTTTTGTGGCTTTTATCAAAAATAAGCGTATTATTTTCCTAAGCCAACGACTCGCGAAACCGACTTGATTGTTGCGGCTTTATCGCTGTGATGGGAATCCATGCCGCTACCGAGTGGATGTTCATGATCGACAGGACAATAGGCCGTGTATTGGGTTAACTGCGCATTGAGCGACAACAGCAAATAGCCGTCCTCATTAATTGTATAGTACAATTCTTCATGTTCTCCGTCATCGAACCAGAGATACAAACGGTTGAATTGCTGCTCCCATGTCAAGTCAATATAATCTATTATTATGTTGTGATTGGAATAGGTAGAATATCCATATTCACCTGTATGGTCTTCATAGAAGTCAAAACTTACCTTAATTTGATCGGGAATATCAAATCTCTCACCACTATCGTCTATGGCATACTCCGAAATCCAGCTACCTACAATGCTATTAGAGTGATGTTCACCCAAAATGACATCAATAACGGCATTGACATCGGCGATGGTGACTTCGCCGTCACCATTCACGTCGCCATATACATAGTTCTGGGCCAACACGCTACAGGGCATAGTAAACATCAACCCGATAAGGAGAATTTTAATCTTTTTCATCATAAACATACCAGTAAATAATTTTGTTTTAGGAATTAAAAGTTAATAATAGAAAGCCGATATAAACTCATTTCGTTGACATTTAGCAATCTAGAATGGGTATTAGAGATTTCTAAATCACTAAATGAATAATTCGTGTGCAAATTACGTCATTATTCTAGATGTATGCAAGATAATTTTAAGAATTATGACAATGACGACTGCAGAAAAAAACTATACTCTATTACCTGTTAACTGAAAACTATTTACTACCTTTGCACGTTAAAACAATCAATAAGACTATGTTAAAAGACAAAATAGAAGCGCTGAAGGCGCAAATAGCAGAGCTCAAGGCCGAAAATGAGGAGGCACTTGAGGCATTGCGTATCAAATACCTGAGCAAGAAGGGTGAGATAACGGCTTTGTTCAACGAGTTTCGTGAGGTTGCTCCCGAGGAGAAGCGCGAGTTAGGTCAAAAGCTCAATGAGCTGAAGAACCTCGCTACCGAGAAGATTAATGCCCTGCGTGAGGCAACCAAACAGCAAGCCAAGGAGCAGAACAAGATTGACATCACACGTCCCGCATTCCCTGCCGAGCTAGGTACACGTCACCCGATCTCGGTGGTGCGTAAACAGATTATCGATATCTTCTCCCGTTTGGGCTTTACCATCGCTGACGGTCCCGAAGTGGAAGACGACTGGCACGTGTTCAGTGCGCTGAACTTTGCTGCCGATCATCCTGCACGCGACATGCAGGATACCTTCTTTATCGAGAAGAACGAGCAGGACGTAACTCGCAATATCGTGCTGCGTAGCCACACCAGCTCGGTTCAGGTGCGCACAATGGAGCGCAATCAGCCGCCCATCCGCATCATTTGCCCCGGCCGTGTTTACCGCAACGAGGCTATCACTGCCCGCGCTCATTGTTTCTTCCACCAGATTGAAGGTTTGTATATTGACAAGAACGTGACCTTTGCCGACCTGAAGCAAGTGCTGCTGCATTTCGCAAAGGAACTCTTTGGCACCGAGACCGAAATCCGCCTGCGTCCCAGCTACTTCCCGTTCACTGAGCCAAGTGCTGAGATGGACGTGACCTGTATGCTGTGTGGCGGCAAGGGCTGCGGTTTCTGTAAGCACACTGGCTGGGTTGAAATTCTGGGCTGTGGTATGGTGGATCCCGCCGTGCTTGAGGCTAGCGGCATCGACAGCACCGTCTATAGCGGCTATGCCTTCGGCCTTGGCGTGGAGCGCATCACCAACCTGAAGTATATGGTGAAAGACTTGCGCATGTTCAGCGAGAACGATGTGCGCTTCCTTGACGAGTTCAAGAGTGCGCATTGATTTGCATGAGCAAATCAATGAGGCGTTAGGTATTAGGCTTTAGGCGTTAGGGGCTGTGCACATTATTGTCCCACGTTAAACCTAAAGCCTAACACCTAAAACCTAAAGCCTATCATGACAATAAAAGAACGATATCAGGGGATTTTAGAGTATTTCCAACGAGAACAGCCTAATCCCGAGACCGAGTTGCAACATCGTGACCCGTTTGAATTGTTGGTGGCCGTGATGTTGAGTGCCCAGTGCACTGACAAGAGGGTGAATATGGTCACACCAGCACTGTTTGAGGCCTACCCCACAGCTCAAGCGATGGCAGCTGCAAGTGTAGAGGACATTTTGGAATATGTCAAGAGCGTATCCTATCCTAACAGCAAGGCTGCCCACCTGCAAGCGATGGCAAGACAGTTGGTTGACGTGTTTGATGGCCAAGTGCCCGATAACATGAAAGACCTTACCTCGTTGCCCGGTGTGGGCCGTAAAACCGCAAATGTGGTGCTAGGGGCAGCATTTGGCAAAGCGACCATTCCTGTTGATACTCATGTGTATCGCGTGTCACACCGCCTGGGGTTGTCACAGGGCAAAACACCTAATGATGTCGAACGTGACCTGATGCGACATATTCCAGCTGAACAGCGTTTCAAGGCTCATCATTGGATTTTGTTGCATGGTCGCTATGTGTGCAAAGCGCTTCGTCCCGATTGCCTGAACTGCGGCATCCAGCAGTACTGCAAGCAATACAAGCCATAGTATTTATGGGGAAAGTGGTGTAAAATCACAATAAAGTGTCCTAAATGTCATTTATGATGGGTTTTCCAGCAATATGTATTAAACCCTATCGTTATTTTTGTGTCAAAGGTTCGTTTTGACTAAAAACGATATTCAATAGAGTATAACTAAACCGTTTTTTAAAAAAGAAAGTTTATGAAGAAAGTTTTTGCTTTGATTGCTGCTGCAATCGTGTGCATGAGCGCAAGCGCTCAAGTTCAGTTTGGTGCAAAGGTGGGTTTTGATTTGACTCATTTTTGGGGTGAAGACGCACCTCATGGCATACAGCCCAACTACCAAGTAGGCTTGATGATGGAATATAAGTTCAATCCTCACTTCGCTATCGCTCCCGAGGTCGTTTTTGCTGCACAGGGTGGCAAAGCAACTGGAGATGTTTATGATGATGATGACGATTATGTTGTTAAGGCCAAAGGCACATTCCATACCAACTACATCAATGTCCCCTTGATGCTCAAGTTCTATGCAACCCCCGACTTCAGCATCGATTTGGGTCCGCAGGTAGGTTTCAACGTGTATAGCAAAATGACTGCTTCGGGCAAACTCGGAAATGTTGAGGCAAAAGAGAGTATTGATCTAAAGGATAACACCAAAACCGTTGACTTTGGAGTAGGACTGGGTGCTACCTATAACTTGACCAACAACGCCTTTGTTCAGGCACGTTACACTTTGGGCTTGACCAATGTTTTCGATATCCATGACAGTAACGAGAAGAACGGCAACGTCCAGATTGCTTTTGGTATGAAGTTCTGATAGTCCAGATCAAGACAAAGCAGAGAGTTATTAATAAACGGCGGCTGCCCCAAGTAATAGTGGGACAGCCGCTATTTTTTTGTAATGGCAAAAGATTCCTGACAATATGTATTAAACTCCATCGTTAAATATGTGTCAAAAGTACGTTTTGACGAAAAGCATTATTCATTAGAGTACAACTAAACGTTTTATTAAAAGAGAAAGATTTATGAAGAAGGCTTTAGTTTTGATTGCTGCTGCAATCGTGTGCATGAGCGCTAGCGCTCAAGTTCAATTTGGTGCAAAAGTCGGTGTTGACGCTACCCACTTCTGGGGCAAGGACACAGAGCACGGCATGAAAATCGGATATCAGTTCGGTGCTCTCATGGAGTACAAGTTCAATCCTCATTTCGCTATCGCTCCCGAAGTCGTGTTCGCTTCTCAAGGCGGAAAGTTTAAAATCTATGAGGCTGAGAACAAGAAGGCAGACAACACTTTTACAACCAACTATATCAATGTACCCGTGATGTTCAAGTGGTATGCTACTCCCAATTTCAGCTTCGACCTGGGTCCTCAAGTGGGATTTAATGTATACAGTAAGTATCAGGTCGGTGACCTCGATGCTGAAGACATCAAGGATATGACTAAGAGTGTTGACTTCGGTGTTGGCTTGGGCGGCACCTACAACCTGACGGACAATGCCTTCATCCAGGCCCGTTACACCATGGGGTTGACCGATGCCTTCAAGGGTGAGTTGAATGAGGCCAAGAACGGCAACATTCAGTTGGCCTTCGGTATGAAATTCTGATAGCCTATAAATAATCAATAAACAGGAGCGGCGACACCCACATAATGGGAATGTCGCCGCTTTTATCTATTTTGGGATTTTTAATATTCTTCTATCTTATCCTCTTTGCTTGCCTATTTGTTGAAAGACTTGATGGTATCGGTGTCCTGCATGTGGATGCATGGGATGGAACGCTCTAGATGGGGCTTCTTAATCTCATTGTAGATGAAATTGCCACCGAAATTGATGTTGCCGGCATCAGCAGAGGTATTAGCATAGTAGATGCGACTCACCCCAGCCAAGTATAGGGCACTCAAGCACATGGGGCACGGCTCACAGCTGGAATACACCACACATCCGTCTAACTTGTTATTTTGCGTCATTCTACATGCACAGCGAATGGCGTTTATCTCGGCATGGGCCGTCGGATCATTATCCAGAGTCACTGAATTACAAGCTGCTGCAATCACCTGTCCGTTTTTAACTATTACAGCACCAAACGGTTCTCCACCCCGGTTGTGATTTTCTATTGCCAGGTCACATGCCATCTTCATGAACTGATGGTCTTCCTTGGAGATGAGGGAATTGGGCATAATTGTCGTTTCAAATATTAAAATTATATATAAAAATATGAAATAGTGTTAAAATGTTTGTATAAATCCAAAAAACATTATTACATTTGCATGTGTGTTTTTCATGGTATTAGATTTAAGGTTTGTGGAGGCTGTCGTGAGACATCTTCCACTTTTTATTTTTTACGCCTGGCGGGAGCCACTTTGCAGCGATAGTCACAAGCGACTTTACCCTTAATCATGTTATTTAATTTGTTGCGAATGAGTTGTTTGCGGATTGGTGAGATGCGATCAACAAACAAAGTTTTCTCGAGGTGATCACACTCGTGCTGGACAACGCGAGCTAAATAACCCTCAATGTCCTGGTCATGTTCCTCAAAATTCTCGTCCTGCCAGTGCAAATGTATTTTCTCGATACGCTGTACATTCTCGTGAATACCCGGCACACTCAAGCAACCCTCCTCGCGAGTAGTTGGTTGAGCATTCTCATCGATTTCGATTTCAGGATTAATGAGGACCATATTCACTCCTTTTAACTCAGGGAAATCCTCGGCAAGTACATCGACATCAATATACACGATGCGCGCATTCACGCCCACTTGAGGAGCAGCGATGCCGATACCGTTAGTGTGATACATAGTTTCCTTCATGTTGGCGATTAGATCCTGCAACCCGGGATAATCTGGGGTCACTTTGGCATTCTCGGCGCGCAACACGGGATGGCCGTAGATATAAATAGGTAAAATCATATTTTGGTATTATCAGTTTTGTTGTATATGCTTTGCAAATAATCGTTGAGGATGATGGTGGCGGCAATGGCATCGACGCGTGATTTGTCGCGACGGTCACTTTTCTTCATGCCACCGTCAATCATCGCTTGATGGGCGATGGTGCTGGTAAAACGCTCGTCATACATCACCACTGGCATATCGGGCAACACTTTTTTTAGCCGATTGACAAAGGGGGTGATGTATTTCATACTCTCGCTGGGCTGGCCATTGAGCTGCATGGGGTTACCAATCACGATGCGGTCCACCTGCTCTCGCTCGATATAGTCCTGGATGAACTGCATAAGGGTATGGGTAGGAACTGTGGCCAGATTTCCAGCCACAATCCCTAACGGATCGGTGACCGCCAAGCCAGTGCGCTTGCGTCCATAATCAATACCCAGAATGCGTCCCATCACTGAAGATGATTCAACAGATTAGCTTTGTTGCATGGTAAGCAGGAACTCCTCGTTGTCACGGGTGCGTTCCATGCGCTCCTTGACAAACTCCATGGCCTCGACCGAGGTGCGGTCGCTCAAGAAACGGCGGATAATCCACATCTTGTTGAGCGTGTCTTGTGGCAGAAGCAGGTCATCGCGGCGCGTACTGGACGCCATGACATCTACAGCGGGGAAGATGCGCTTATTAGAGAGCTTGCGATCCAACTGCAACTCCATGTTACCGGTACCCTTGAATTCCTCAAAGATGACCTCGTCCATCTTGGAACCGGTCTCGGTAAGGGCTGTAGCGATGATGGTAAGGCTACCACCACCCTCGATGTTACGTGCCGCGCCAAAGAAACGCTTGGGACGCTGCAATGCATTAGCATCCACACCACCAGTAAGAATCTTGCCTGATGCGGGAGCAATGGTGTTATAGGCACGTGCAAGACGGGTAATAGAGTCGAGCAGGATGACCACGTCATGACCGCATTCAACAAGCCTCTTGGCCTTGCTGAGCACGAGATCGGCAATCTTGACATGACGATCGGCAGGCTCATCAAATGTCGAAGCAATCACCTCGGCATTGACGCTGCGGGCCATGTCGGTCACCTCCTCGGGACGCTCGTCGATGAGCAGGATTATCATATAGGTCTCAGGATGATTTTCTGAGATCGCGTTAGCGATTTCCTTTAAGAGCATCGTCTTACCAGTCTTAGGCTGAGCGACAATAAGACCGCGTTGCCCCTTGCCGATAGGTGAGAACATATCCACTACTCGTTGAGAAACTGTGGGATGACGCTTGCTTACCAAATCAAATTTCTCATCGGGGAACAAGGGTACCAGATGCTCAAACGGTACACGGTCGCGGACATAAGCAGGAGTGCGGCCATTAATCAGACGGATTTCGCTCAATGGGAAATACTTCTCGCCTTCCATTGGGGGACGAATGCTTCCCTCAATGACATCACCTGTCTTTAGACCGTAGGCCTTGATTTGTGACTGCTGCACATAGATATCGTCGGGAGAAGTGAGATAGTTGTAATCGCTGGAGCGCAGGAAACCATATCCCTCAGGAGCGATGTCGAGTACACCTTGAGCCTCAAGAATGCCATCAAAATTATAAGGCTGATCAAGATAAGGATTGATTTCGGCAATCTGTTGCTGTTGTTGCTGTTTGTTCTTGCGCTTCTTATTCTTGCTCTCCTTGATAACTTTGGGCTCTTGGATGACAATCGGAGCCTTGGCGGCTTCCTCGGCCTGACGGCGGCGTTCCTCTTCGGCGCGTCTCATGGCCTCCTCACGCTCCTGTTGGGTGCGCGGTTTGAAGGTGAATGAGCCGCCAGTGTTGAAGAACGAATTGAGTGAAACGCCTTCACGCTCGCGAGGTTCACTAACGGGAGCGGGCTGTTCGAAATTCTCATCCTGCTGTTGAGCAGGTTCTTCAATCATTTCGGGTTCTTGAGCATCAGGCTCTTGAGGAGCCTCTTCTGTCATATCCATGTTGTCAAAAGGAAGCAAGGGTTCCTGAACCGCCTGTTTAGGCTTGCGTCCACGACGTCGTGGTTTCTCTGGTGTAACAGCCTGTTCAACGGACTCCTGTGTTTCAGCAGCGGGAGCAGATTCTTCCTGCTGCTTTTCATCGTTCTTTTGAGCAGCGGCTTCACGTGCGGCTTTTTCGGCAGCGGTTGGGCGGCCACGCTTGCGCTTAGGAGGCTCTGGAGCAGGTTCTTGCTCTTGCTCAACAATAACCGGAGTTTCTTTAGGCATTTCTTCGGCTACTGGTTTTACCTCAGCCACATTCTGCTCATTATTATTCTTTTTATTTTTGCTCTTTGTTTGTACGGCATCATCTTTGGTTACTTCATTGCCGTTTGCCTTAGCGGCTGGCTGACGAATGCGCTCACGGCGGCGCCGGCCAGGTTCTGGCGCATTTGCAGCTTCGGCTTCAGCTTGTTTGTCAAGCACTTCATATACCAAGGCATCGTGATCAGTAGAATCCACACGCTTAATGCCCATAGACTTGGCCACTTCACGGAGCTGCTCATCGCTCATTTCATTGAGTTGATTGATGTTATAATACATATAGTAAAATTACAAAATAGGGTGTGTGCCATGTATTTGCACGAAAAACCCATTAATTAAAGTATCGGAATTTGTGGGAGAGAACAGAATCTATTGGTAAAAAAGATTGCAATTTCTCGGTCTATTATACCGAATTGCGTTGCAAAATTAATGATTTTTCTTGACTTGCGCAAAAAATGGAGGAAAAAAGGTGTAAATTTGCAGTCTAATAGGTTAAAAAATGGAAATCGACCGTCAAAAAATTGATAGCCACGTTAATCTGCCGGTAATGAAGCTGGTGGGCGAGGTGGCTGATGAGTTGCATCGCGAGTGCTATGTCGTTGGGGGATATGTGAGAGACATCTTCCTAGAGCGTCCCTGTAATGACATGGATTTTGTGACAGTGGGAAGCGGTATTGAGGTAGCGCGCGCAGTGGCCCATCGACTTGGCAAACGGTCACACCTGTCGGTTTTCCGCACCTATGGAACGGCACAGGTCAAAACACGTCAGTGGGAACTGGAGTTCGTTGGTGCCCGTCGTGAATCTTACCGTCGTGAGAGCCGCAACCCGATTGTTGAGGACGGTACACTCAATGATGACCAGTGTCGCCGTGACTTCACCATTAACGCGATGGCGATCTGCTTGAACATGGATCGCTACGGTGAGCTGTTGGACCCCTTTGACGGCATCGGGGACCTGGAGCGCCGCATTATCCGCACTCCTCTAGATCCTGACATCACCTTCAGTGACGATCCGCTGAGGATGATGCGGGCCGTGAGGTTTGCGACCCAATTGAATTTTGACATCTATCCCGAGACTTTTGAGGCCATCAGGCGCAATGCCGAGCGCATCCGCATCATCACTCGGGAACGCATCGCCGAAGAGCTGATGAAAATCATGCGTTCACCCATCCCCTCACGTGGCTGGATGCTGCTTGACCAAAGCGGCTTATTATCTATTATTTTCCCTGAACTAGCCGCATTAAAAGGAGTTGAGACCGTTAATGGCCGTGGTCATAAGGATAATTTCATGCACACCATGCAGGTGCTTGATAATGTGGCTGCTGCCAGCGATAACGTGTGGTTGCGTTGGGCTGCCCTGTTGCACGATGTGGGCAAAGCGCGCACCAAGCGTTGGGACCCGCAATTGGGCTGGACATTTCATAACCACAATTACATCGGCGAGAAAATGGTGCCCAAGATTTTTGCCAAGATGCGTTTACCGCTCAACGAACACATGAAATATGTGAAAAAGCTGGTCGGATTGCACATGCGTCCTATCGCTCTTGTTGAGGATGAGGTGACCGATAGCGCTGTGCGTCGCCTGCTATTTGACGCTGGAGACGACATCGACGACCTGATGACCCTGTGCAAAGCAGATATTACCAGTAAAAACCAGCACAAGGTGCAACAGTTCAGGGAGAATTTTGACCTGGTGAAAAGCAAACTCGTTGATATTGAAGAGAAAGACCGTGTGCGCAACTTCCAGCCTCCCGTTGACGGCGGTGAAATCATGGCGACTTTCGGCCTCGAGCCATCCAAACCCGTGGGTTATATCAAGGACGCCATTAAAGATGCCATCCTAGACGGTATCATCACCAACGATTATGCATCGGCCTACCGCCTGATGCTGGATAAAGCCAGTGAATTGGGTATCTCTCACATCTATCATGGGCAACTGTGCCACACAACGATGGAGGCGCCCATGGGCACACTCACCATTGCTGCTGATGAACAAGGTATCGCATTGATCAGTTGGAACAAAACAGAGGCCGATAAAATCGCTAAAAAACTCAAGTTACCACTAGTAGAAGCCACTACTCCCCTACTCGACCAATGCGTGAAACAACTGAGTGAGTATTTTGAAGGAACACGCCAGTCATTTTCCTTGCCATTGCATCTGACCGGAACCGAATTCCAACTGAAGGTGTGGGATGAATTGCAACGCATTCCTTATGGGACTACCATCTCATATGGCGAGCTCGCCAAACGTGCTGGAAATCCAAAGGGTTCACGCGCCGTCGCCCAAGCCAACCACAACAATCCAGTGAGCATCGTCGTGCCATGTCACCGTGTGATTAATGCTGATGGTTCGCTTGGCGGATATGCCTCTGGCCCCGCCTTAAAACAACAGTTGCTCGATCTGGAGAAGAATTACGCGGGAACAAGATAGGCGCTCACCTCATAAAGCAGGTAGATGGGCAAGAAGACGACCATGAGCGTAAACGGGTCGCCTGTAGGGGTAATAATCGCTGCAAGAACCAGTAATGCCACGACCGCGTGGCGGCGATAGGTCTTGAAAAAACTGCGATGTAACACGTTCAGACTACCCAATAGCCATGCCAGCAATGGCAGTTCAAAAATGATTCCCATGACAAAAATGAGCATGAGGAACGTGTCCATGTAGCTGTCAAGCGAGATCTGGTTAGGTACCAGTTGGCTTACATGATAGTCGGCCAGGAAGCGCAGGGTGACGGGAAAGACGACAAAGTAACCTACTGCCACTCCCAGGAAAAACATCAAGCAACCTATCACAAAAGCAGTTTTGACACCGCGCCGCTCTTTGGGATAGAGTGCGGGAGCCACAAATGTCCACAACAGGTATAACACGATGGGGAACGTGAGTACAAGTCCTAACCAGAACGATGAGGACATATGAATGAAGAATTGTGAGGCCAACTTGATGTTGATCAGCTCGACTTGGAAATCTGCAGTCGTGAATTGAGGCAGCCAAGCTACAGCAGAGGTCATGCGTTCAAACAACCGATACAGCACAAAATCGCCATGACAAGGAGCCAGTATCACATTGTCGAACAAATAAGGCATGACACAAAACAGGCCGATGGTAGCTACCACCAACACTACAACAATGCGAATCAGCACCGAGCGCAACGCGTCGATGTGATCCCAGAACGACATTTCCTGTAACTGGTCCTCAGCCATCAATAACACATTTCAAACAACTAAAACAACTATGAACAACCAAACTATAATAAATAATGAAAAAGGTTGTTCTTTATTGTTCCTGTATATTAATCAACAGGTTAGTTGTCTTTCTTGTCTTTGTCGAGATCTTCAATGGGCTTCTTCAGCTCATCCTCAACCTCGTTCATGCCCTGCTTGAAGCTCTTGACACCCTTACCCAGGCCGCGCATGAGCTCAGGAATCTTCTTACCACCAAATAGAATCAAAACGACAAGAAGTATAATTAACACTTCCTGTGTACCAATGTTACAAAGTATTCCGTTAAGTATCATATTCTCTAAGATTTATTTACTGATGCAAATTTAGCACTTTTTTTTAAGTAATCAGACAATTGTCCAAAAACTCCATGAAAATTTGTGCCATGTCGCAAAAAAGTAGTACTTTTGGGCATCGGAAACCATTAACAACATTTTTAACTCAAATGAATACCATTAAGAATTTTGATGAGCTGATTGCTCATCTCAAAGAGAACAATGTAAAGAAACGTGTTGCTGTAGTGTGGGCTGCTGACGAGAAGACACCCGCCGCTTGTGCCCAAGCTCTTGAAGCCGGCTTTATCGAGGCCATCTTTGTGGGTTGCCAGGACAAGGTTGAGGCCAATGAAGCCTTGAAGCCCTTTGCTGCCAGCATCAGTTATGTTGATGCCAGTGACGCCGATGACGCTGCAGCTAAGGCTGTTGCCCTGGTTCGTGAAAACAAAGCTGACGTGCTGATGAAAGGCCTCATCAACACCGATAACCTGCTGCGTGCCGTCCTGAACAAGGAAACCGGCATCCTGCCCAAGGGCAACGTGCTGACCCATGCCGCTGTTGCCTCGATTCCCAGCTATCACAAGTTCTTGATCTTTACTGATGCCGCTGTTATCCCCTATCCCAACCGTGAGCAACGCATTGAGATGGTAAAATACATGTCTAACGTGGCCCGCAACTTTGGTGTCGAGGAGCCTAAAGTCGCTCTCATCCACTGCACCGAGAAGGTCAACGGCAAGCACTTCCCCTTCACCGAGGATTATCCCGTGATTATTGAGATGGCTAAGAACGGTGAGCTGGGCAAATGCATCGTTGACGGACCACTGGATGCCAAGTGCGCTTGCAGCATGCACGCGATGGAAGCTAAGGGTCTGACATCTCCGTTGCAGGGCGATAGTGACGTGCTCATCATGCCCGACATCGAGGCTGGTAACGTGTTCTACAAAGCCATCACCCTGTTTGCAGGCGCTAGCACTGCAGGCCTGTTGCTGGGTGCCAAGTGCCCCGCAGTTGTTCCCTCACGCGCCGACAGCGCTCAGTCCAAGTTCTATAGCCTGGCCGTAGCAGCCATGGCAGCCGAGTAAGCCCTATCCATTCTATAACAACTAACTAAACTATTTACCAACACATGATTATCTTAGTTATCAATCCCGGGTCAACCTCCACCAAGATGGCAGTTGTTGAGGACGGCGAGCCCCGTCTGATTAAAGTGATTCGCCACTCAGCCGAGGAACTGGCTCCGTATGCTAAAATCACTGACCAGTTTGACTTCCGCCGCAAAATGATTCTTGGCGAGTTGGAAAAAGCCGGTATCCCCGTTAAGTTTGACGCGATTGTCGCTCGTGGCAGTTTGACCAAGCCCCTTCCTGGTGGTGTGTATGCCGTCGACGAGAACATGATTCAAGCTACCTATGCCAGCGAACACCAGCACGCATGCGACCTGGGTTGTGTTATTGCCAACGAGATTGCCAAGGGTCTGGGTTGTCCCTGCTATATTGCCGACCCCGTGGTGACCGATGAGTTGAACGACTATGCCCGCGTTTGCGGTTTGTCAATGTTCAAACGCGAGAGCATCTGGCACGCCCTGAACCAGCGCGCCATCGCCCGCCGCTTCGCTAAGGAGAACGGCAAACGCTACGAGGATCTGAACCTCATCGTTGCCCATCTGGGTGGCGGCATCTCGGTTGCAGCTCATGACCATGGCCGCGCTGTTGATGTGAACAACGCCCTGGATGGTGAAGGTCCGTTCTCACCTGAGCGCGCCGGTAGCCTTCCCGCTAAAGCCCTGGTAAACTTGTGCTTCAGCGGTGAGTACACACAGGACGAAATCCTTAAGATGATCTCTGGCAAGGGTGGCGTATTCTCACACCTGGGCACTACCGATATGATCGAGGCCGAGAAGATGATGAACAATGGCGACGAGAAAGCCAAGCTCGTCATCAACGCCATGATTTATCATATTGCTAAGGCTATCGCCGAGAAGGGCGCTGTGCTGTGTGGCAAGATTGATGCTATCCTCATCACTGGCGGTATCGCCTACTGGCAGTACATGGTTGATGAGCTCAAGAAGCGCGTCGACTGGATGGCTCCCGTTCACGTATATCCTGGCGAGGACGAGATGTCAGCACTGGCCGAGAATGCCATGGCTGTTCTCAATGGCGACATCGAGGTGAAGAAATATTGAGGCTTTAGGTCTTAGGCTTTTGCTAAGGACTAATATTATATTAAAAGGCGAGGTGTTCACACTGATGAATGCCTCGCTTGTTATTATTATTGATTTAGATGATGTGGATTTCCTGGAGGTAAGCGTAAATGCCAGTCGCTAGGCCGTAGAACGAGAGCACGAGGATGATAATGCCGATGATGCGGTTAATGAGCCACATGGAACGGATGTTAAAGTGAGTGCGCACCTTATCCACAAAGAAGGTGATGACGGCCCACCACAACAAGGCACCAACGACAATAAAGGCATATCCCATGATGACGTGATACCACCTGTACTCGGGCAACGGGAAGCCAAATCGCGCGAACAGCGGGATGATCAGGAACATAATCAACGGATTGCTCAAGGTGAACAGGAAACCAGTGGCCATGTCGCGCCAATGGTCCTCGCGCTGGTCTATGTTCTCGGTAATCTGGCTCACAGGGTTGTGGACAATCATGTAGATGGCATAGACAATCAGGATGATGCTGCCCACGATTTGCAAGATGTTGACATTGTCGGCGATAAAATCGGTCACGAGCGAGATGCCAAGTCCCATGAGCAGGCAATAGAACAAATCACTCGCAGCAGCACCGACACCAGTGAAGAAACCCGAGTTGCGGCCTTTGTTCAATGTCCGCTGGACACACAATATGCCCACCGGTCCCATGGGTGCCGAGAGAAATATTCCAATCGACACACATCCAATAATTATGGATATTATCGTACCCACTATTTCGAAGGCTCTTCAGTTATAACCTGCAAATGTAGTAAAAAGATTTGAGTTGACAGTTATTAGTGCCGAGTTTTTTCAGTCACTAATTCGCGGCATGAGACTATAGGCCACAATCGAGACCTGGGGACGCCGCGACAATTCCCCGGGATTGGAGCCCGGAGCGCCTTCGGGGACCGCCATTCCCCGCTCGGCATAAAACTTAATCCAATAGTCGGTTACCTGTCCAGTAGCGTCATGGAATGACATCGGCACTGGGCCAAAGATGAGATTGCCCTGGCTGTCCACATAGTTCAACTGAACTAACTCGCTGCAATAGATGGCGCTGTCGCCCGGCAGATATAGGTCATCATAGGGTTTTCCCACCATCATGATACATCGCCGCACCGACTTGCGGATATCCACATCGCCATTCACCCTGCCTACAAGATGGTGGGGATTCTCGCAGCAGAAAGTATCGATGGGCGTGAGACAAACCGCGGGTTTCTTTGCCTCAATGACATATAGTGGTCCATTGTCGCCACCGATGCGGTGAACGATAGCCACATGGTCGATGCTCAGGCCTTGAGTTCCCTGTGTGACATCGGTAATGGCATTGGGCTCATCGGGACAACAGAAAAGCAGGTCGCCCTCCTGTAACACTTGGCCCGATAGCGACATGAATGAAAAGACAACCAGCAGTAGGGCAAGGATTCTAGTACCAAGTGACACCATTAGAAAGGCTGGAATGTTTGTCATACTTCACATCCTGCAAGATGGAAGACTTGACAGCGATGTGGAAATTATAGCTCTTGTAAGGGCCCACGGGAACGAAGCTCGCGCTCATCTCGAAGCAGTGCATTTGGCGTGAGATGCTGCAATTCATGTAGGCGATCTTGTGGGTATCAAAATTATAGCTAGCCGATGCCGTGAACGACCAGTTCTTAGTCGGACGGATGTTAGCGTTCATGCTCAGGTTCTGGGTCCAACGGCCATTATACTCCAGTTTGTCATAGTTGAATGATCCGTAACCATAGGATAACGAATAGTTAACCGTCAAACTCCACGGGCAATCCCACTTGGCATAGCCGTTGATGAGTTCCAGGTCGGTCGTGGGGCCAGTGCCCTCATAACTGTCCTCATCTTGACCGTCATTATTGCGATCAAGCGACCCCTCGGGTTTCTTGTTGTTTTCGTCTTCGTTTTTAGACTTGTCCTTTTTACGCTTGAACGTATCGTTGTTGAACGTGTAGGAGAACGAGGTACCTGTGCTTGACAGACGACCCCATCCGCCCCCGTTAAAAAGACGCAGCTTGTTTATCCTTACGGGAGTACCAGCAGAGTTTAAGGCATATTTATATACGTCCCAAGTGGCGTTCAAGTTAAGGTTAAAGCCCCTGGTGATACGCAGCATGATGCTCGTGTTCAGGTTGCTCCATTTCAACGAGTCGGCGGCAAGGTTGCATGACTGGCTTAAAGTGAAATTCTCGATGAGGGAGATTTTCTTAAATCCCGTGCTGTCATTCTCGCTTTTAACCTTTGCCTCTAAGTTGTTGGCAATGTTAAATGAGAGGGTCCCGGACTTACCGTTAGGAGCGGAACCGTAAATACCATGCTGGAAGTAGCTATAACGGCTGTTGTGATGGATGCCGTTAGCATCCACATAGTCCAAATTGCCGTAATAGCCCCAGAACGGAGCACCAAAATCAGGAGATGCCGAGAACGAGATGGTGGGCGTCATAACATGGCGCACCATCTGCAGCTTCTCACTGAGTTTACCCAAGAATTTCAGTGGTTTGAAGAAACCATAAATTTTGGTACTCAACGAGACGCCGAAGTTGAAATCAAAGATGTTATAGAAACCATAGGTGGTGTCCTTGACCACAGCACTGGCATTGGGGTCCCACTGCTGGCGTATCTTGCTGGTATACATGCGGTCATTCATGGTGATGTTGGGCGTGATGTTGAAATACTTCATCACGTTGAATGTCGCCTGGACGGGCATTGTGTGACTTATGCCATTGCGCCAGTCCTTAACCAGGCTTTTGTGCAGGAACTCGTCCTGTTTTGCTGTCAACGAGTTCTGGAATTTTCCCGAATAGCTAATCTTGATTTTCTCATACCAGCGCTCGTCGCCCACAGCACGCTTGCGTTTAAATGGTGCTGTCTGGGTCATGTTGACCGTGATATTGGGGAATGATACCGTTATGGTCGAGTCGGCTGTGCGCTGCGAGATGTTGGCGTTTGTTGAGATGGTCCACTTGCTGTTGGGAATCTTGTAAGTCAAGTTCACCGTACTGCTCTTGGTGTTCTCGGTAAAAGCGTTAGTATAATAGGTGTTGAGGCTATTGCGGGTATATCCAGTTGTAGCAAAATTCACACTTGCCGAGAAAGTCATATAAGGATTAGCCTTTTGATTCTGGCTGTGATTCCACAACACCTGGAAATTGTGCATCTTGTTATAATCGGGATCTCCTTTCTGGCCAGTTACCGTGGTGAGATAATTGACATTGAACGATCCGGAATGCTTATAGCGCCAGGCGTAGGACGACTGGGCCGACAAACCCCAAGAGCCTCGTGTATAAATCTCTCCTGTAATAGCGAGGTCGGCATGTTGGCTCAGTGCCAAATAGTAACCGCCATTGCGCAAATAGAAGCCACGGTTATAGTCCTCACCAAAGGTGGGCACGAGGATACCACTCTGATACTTCTCGCTGAAGGGGAAATAGCCGAATGGCACCGCGATGGGTAGCGGCAGATCCTCCAATACCATATATGCAGGACCGGTCACTACATTCTTTTTAGGCTTGACTTTAGCCTTGGTGAGCTGGAAGTAGAAATGAGGGTGCTCATGGTCGTCACAGGTGGTGTAGCGGCCATCCTTAATATAATAGTAATCATCCTCGGTTTTCTTGGTAATGCCGCCCGTGAGGAAGCCCTCGCCCTGCTCGGTGACAATATCGGTGATGTAACCTCGCTTGCTCTTGAAGTTGTACTTCATGATGCGTGACTGGTACTCGCCGCTGTTGTCCTTGAATACAGGATTACCAGTGAGTTCACCAATGCTGTCAGGCACACCGATTGCATGAACCTGGCTACTGTCCATATCCATGCTGATTTGGGCTGCAGTCATGTCAATATCGCCATAAATGATCTTACTATTGCCATACATGGTGGCATGATTACGCCCGATGAGTATGATGCTGTCCTTGGCATTAAACTCCACCACATGATCAAGATCCACCCTTACGCGCTTGAAACGGCTGGTGTCTTGAGGCAAGGTTGGATCAGGATTAATTGAATCACCCTCGGCTTTAACAATAGAATCAACTGCATTGGTCAAGTCCAGTGTGCGGACAGGCTCTTGACCATGCAGCAAGGCTGGTAGCAGCACAAATGCCGTTACCAGAATGAGAATGATATGGAGACTTTTAGTCGTCAAAGCCTTTTTCACGTCGAAATAACATGCAAAGATAGTGCAAAACGATAGTAGAACAAGTAAGATTTAGTTTTATTATCGTTTTTTAGCATTGCAGGCACCATTTTGCGATGACAAGCACTTGATTATTTGAGCCCACTCTTATGAGAAAAAGTGATAAAAAAGACAACTGCCCGCATGACCACTCAATCATGCGGGCAGCTAAGCCTATGAGTTTTTTAGAACCACTTGAGATAGGCGAAGTCCTGACGGTGAGGCAGGTTCTTGTTCCAAGGATATGCACGGAAAGCATAACGGAAGATACCGTTCACCTTGATGGGCATCTTGATGCTGTAAGTGAGGACATCACCATCGGTGGCAACCACCTCAAATTCAGAAGCGCGGTGGAATTTAACATTACCGTCTTCCTCCTTATACACCACGAGCTCAACCTTAACATCCTTGCCCAAACCGGCGGTATCAAGTTTCAAGGTGATATCCACATCCTCGGAGCTATTAGCAACGGTATCAGTGTTGTCCTTGATCTCATCAACCAGTCTCACATCGTCCCAACAATCGGCCACTTTCTCTTTCCAAGCAACGATTTCCTTAGCCAGAGCATAGTTCTTGGCAACGAGCTTATGGGCACGTTCAGTCTGGGGGCAATAGAACTTATCAAAGTAGTCCTTCATCATGCGCGACATGGTATAGTTGGGCGCGATGTGGCAAATTGAGTTCTTGATGTATTGGATCCACTCGGGTGAATAACCCTTGCTGTTCTTAGCGAAGTAGAGCGGAATGATCTCGTTCTCAAGCATCGAGTAGATGGTAGCCGAGTCGAGCTTGTCCTGCTGGTCTTGCTCGGTATAAGTGCGCTTGCTTGTCAGAGCCCAGCCAGCACCCTCACGGTAACCCTCATACCACCAACCATCAAGCACCGAGAAGTTGAGCAAGCCGTTCATCTCGGCCTTCTCACCCGATGTGCCGGAAGCCTCTAATGGGCGTGTGGGCGTGTTGAGCCATACGTCAACACCAGTGATAAGGCGCTTAGAGAGCGTCATGTCATAATTCTCGAGGAAGATCACCTTACCCAAGAATTCCGGCATCTTGCTGATTTCAATGATGCGCTTGATGAGGCCTTGTCCAGCACCATCGGCGGGATGAGCCTTACCGGCAAAGATAAACTGAACGGGGAACTGCTCGTTGTTGACGATTTTTTTCAGTCGGTCCAAATCATTGAACAACAGGTAGGCACGCTTGTAGGTAGCAAAACGGCGAGCAAAACCAATGAGCAGCGCGTTGGGATTGATCTTGTCAACAATGCTTGTAATGCGCGTGGGATCGCCCTGGTTCTTGAGCCAGTTATCACGGAAGTCGCGCTTCACGAAGCGGATAAACTTTTGCTTCAGCATCATGCGCATCTCCCAAATCTTCTCGTCGGGAACGTTCATCAAGGGCTCCCATGTCGATTCGAGCTCCTGATTATCCATGAATCCCTCGCCCAGCACCTGCTTGTAGAACGCTTTCCACTCGCTAGCGGCCCAGGTGGGCATGTGAACGCCATTGGTGACATATCCCACGTGAGACTCCTCGGGGGCATAGCCTTTCCAAATGCCGGCAAACATCTTCTTGGACACCTCACCATGGAGCCAGCTCACGCCATTGCTCTCTTGAGTGGTATTCAAGGCAAAAGTGCTCATGCAGAAGCGTTCGTCACTACCGGGATTCTCACGACCCATATCCATCAGTTCCTGCCAAGAGATACCCAAACGAGCGGGATACTCGCCCATGTATTTACCGAAGAGCTCCTCGTCAAAATAGTCATGGCCTGCGGGAACAGGAGTATGAACAGTGTAAAGCGAAGTAGCGCGGACAATCTCAAGCGCCTCGTTGAAGTTCAAGCCATCTTCCTGCACCATATCCACCAGTCGCTGGAGATTGAGCAGTGCGGCATGGCCCTCATTGCAATGATAAATGTCGGTCTTGATGCCTAAGCGCTTCAGCAACAAAACGCCACCAATACCCAGCAGGTACTCCTGCTTGATGCGGTTTTCCCAGTCGCCACCATAGAGCTTGTGGGTAATCTCACGGTCATAATCGCTGTTGAGGTCCATATCGGTATCCAGCAGGTAGAGCTTCACGCGACCCACATTGGCCTGCCATACGTTGGCATAAATAATACGACCGGGATAAGGTACCTCGTGAACCAACTGATGGCCATTCTCGTCCAATACAGGCTCGATGGGGAGCTGATTGAAGTTCTGAGCCTCATAGTTGGCGATTTGCTGGCCATCCATTGCGAGCGTCTGGGTGAAATAGCCATAGCGATAAAGGAAACCGACGGCAGTCATGTTCACGCGACGGTCACTAGCCTCCTTCACATAGTCACCAGCCAAAATACCCAAACCACCAGAGTAAATCTTAAGGGCATTGCACAATCCATATTCCATACAGAAATAAGCCACTGAGGGCAAATCGTTGCGCAACGGCTGCTTCATGTATTCCTTATACACCTCATAGGTGCTGTCGATGCGGGCCATCATAGCGGCATCGGCTTGGATAGCCTCTATTTTTTCATTTGTGAGGCGCTGGAGCGTCTTGACGGGATTCTCGCTGGTAGCACGCCAAGTATCACGATCCAAATCATGGAACAGGGTCTTACCCTCACTATTCCATGCCCACCACAAGTTGCGGGAGAGTTCATTCAGTTTTTGGAGTTTACCGGGCAGTTCTGACTGTACAGTAACGTTTCTCCATTGCGGCGCATTGCTGTTGCTGACTTTAATCTTCATAATATTGTTATTCTATTGATTCTTATTGTTCTTGATTAATGAGATTCTTACGTTTTTCAGCCATGTCGATAGCCTGGCTGTAAGCCTTATCATAATACTCGATGAAATTGTCCCATGAGGCCATCTTGCTGGTTGCACGGGAACCTTTCCTCACACTCTGCATCATCTTGGGTTCCATCACATACAGGTTGATGAGGCCCGAGACGACAGTTTGTACAGTGTCGGCATAGTTGCTGTCGGTGCGGTGAACCACCTTCACACCACTCAAGTCGCTATCGTCGCCAAAGTTGTCCAGCACCCACTGACCAAAGCCTGCGAGGTCGGTCGTGATGGTGGGCAGACCGAAGGCGGCACTCTCAAGCGGTGTGTAACCCCAAGGCTCATAATAGGAAGGGAATACCGCTGCGTCAAGGCCTGCCAGCAGGTCATAATAGGTCATGTCCATGATGCCGTCATTGCCATTGAGGTAACAAGGCACGTCAATGACCATAACCTTGTCCTGAGGCTCGTTGCGGAACGACAGGGCGTTAATTCTATTATAGATTGGGTCATTGTAAGGGTTAAACAGGTTGTGGGTAATCACCGGGTCAAACAAACGATGAGGTTTGCGGGACGCCATATTATCCACTATGTCGGTGCGGGGAGACTTCATCCAGGCAGGCACGAGGACGAGCGCCAGCACCTTACGCTGCAGACTGGTCACGCGGTCCAGAGCGTCACGCAACGAGGATAGTGCATCAAGATAGACATCAATGCCCTTGTTGCGCATCTCCAGGCGGCCCGCTGTGGCTACAATCATTGTGTCCTCAGGGAAACGCTGCCCTGTAAGGGCGGTTGCCACCTTCAGCATGCGCTTGCGAGCCGCAGCACGAGTATTGGTGAATTTGGCTCCTTTGGGAACATAGTTCTGCTCAAAGGCATTGGGCGTTACCAGGGGGCGACGTTCCAGCAGTTGCTCACACTCGCGGGCTGTTACCTCGCTCACAGTGGTGAAGGCATCAGCAGCATGAGCAGCAGCTTTCTCAAGCGAATGCTTGGACTGCATGTTGAGTTCGACTGCCATCTGGTCGCCAAAGTAGCCAGGCATGTAATCATAAAGCGGCTTGCCGTTACCGCAGATGCTACGGCCGATGCTCGTGGCATGGGTTGTAAAGACCGTTGCCACTTGAGGCATGTGTGCCTTGACGTGCAGCAAGCCCATGCCAGTGGTCCACTCGTCAAAATGAGCCACGACTTTAAGCTCAGGATTGTTTTTCCATGCCACGATACTCTCGATGATCAAGGCAGCGGCATAGGCAAACATGCACGACTCGTCATAATCGCCATAAGCATGCAGGGAATCCACTCCATAGCGGTTCCACATCTCGGCATAGAGCTCGTTTTTGTAGGGATAAAGGGCATCAAACTTCACCAACACGGCAAGTGGTTTACCGGGAACATCCCATCGCCCTACCCTCACCTTCACATCACTAGGAAGTGATGCCTGGCGTTGCCATGCGGCAAGCGGGGTCTTTACCTCGACAAATGAAGGAGACGCATTCTCGGCCGACCATAAATCAGGGCCAATGAAGATAAGATTGTCTTTATATCTTTTTTGGAGGGTCTTAGCCTTGGTGGATAATACCGCATAAATGCCACCCACCTTGTTGCAGACCTCCCAACTAGTTTCAAACAGTAAGTCTATCATCTATTTTTGTTTAAAGTCTGAAAAACAGGCCACAAAGGTACAAAAAAATCCTCAATTTCTGCTATTTTTCTATTGAACATTTGAAATAAAGTAGAATGAGCATATTGGCAATATATTGTTTTTCAACATCTTAAATAAAATAGGGAGAGTTTTCAAAAATTTGCTTTTGTGGTATTATTTAGCTATAAAACAGCATATTGCAAATAACGCAATCGTTTTCTCAACCATTTTTCATCACAAGATCCCCTGATGGACAAAAAAATGGCGTGATACAACTGAGTATCACGCCACAACATATACACTTGATGATTCTTATCTATTTTTTACTTCACTTCCTCGAAAGTGGTATCCTCGACGTTGTCACCGCCTTGACTCTGGTTGCCACCCTGCTGGGGACCACCCTGGAAGCCCCCCATGTTATTGGGGTCGAAACCTGCACCAGGCTGTCCTTGTGTGCCACCGGCTTGCTGATACATCTTCTCGAAGAGTGAGTTCAGTTCGGCAGTTGCGGTGTCGATAGCAGCAAGGTCCTGACTCTTGTGAGCGTCTTTCAGCTTGCCCAGGGCACCCTCAATTTGGCTCTTGATGTCGGCGGGGAGCTTATCACCACTGTCCTTAAGCACCTTCTCGGTTTGGAAGATGAGAGCATCAGCGCCGTTGATCTTATCGATACGCTCCTTCTCGGCGGCATCGGCAGCGGCGTTAGCGGTTGCCTCGTCCTTCATGCGTTGGATTTCGGCATCACTCAAACCGCTCGATGCCTCGATACGGATGCTCTGCTCCTTGCCGGTAGCCTTGTCCTTGGCGCTCACGTTCATGATACCGTTGGCATCGACCTCAAAGGTTACCTCGATCTGAGGAATGCCACGGGGAGCGGGAGCGATGCCATCAAGGTGGAAGCGACCCAGCGTCTTGCAGTCCTTAGCCATGGGGCGCTCACCCTGGAGCACATGGATTTCAACCTCGGGCTGGTTGTCGGCAGCGGTCGAGAAGACCTGACTGCGGCGGGCCGGAATGGTAGTGTTGGCCTCGATGAGCTTGGTCATCACGCCACCTAATGTCTCGATACCCACACTCAGGGGCACAACATCCAGCAAGAGCACGTCTTTAACATCGCCCGTGAGCACACCACCCTGGATGGCGGCACCCACAGCTACTACCTCGTCGGGGTTAACACCCTTAGACGGAGCCTTGCCGAAGAATTTCTCAACAATCTGCTGAACGGCGGGAATACGGGTCGAGCCGCCCACGAGGATCACCTCGTTGATGTCGCTGGTGTTCAAACCGGCATCGGCAAGTGCCTTGCGGCAGGGCTCGATGGTGCTCTGAATCAGGTCATCGCACAGTTGTTCAAACTTGGCACGTGACAAGGTCTTTACCAGGTGCTTGGGCATACCGACAAGCTGGGTGATGTAAGGCAGATTGATCTCGGTGCTAGTTGAGCTTGAAAGCTCAATCTTAGCCTTCTCGGCAGCCTCTTTCAGACGCTGGAGTGCCATAGGATCCTTGCGAAGGTCCATATTGTTCTCCTGCTGGAACTCGTCGGCAAGCCAAGTGATGATGCGCTGGTCAAAGTCGTCACCTCCCAGGTGGGTATCACCATTGGTGGCCTTTACCTCAAACACGCCGTCACCCAATTCCAGAATGGAGATATCAAACGTACCACCACCCAGGTCAAACACGGCAATGCGCTTGTCGCTATTGTCCTTATCCAGGCCATAAGCCAATGCAGCGGCAGTAGGCTCGTTCACGATACGCTGTACCTTCAAGCCGGCGATTTCACCAGCCTCCTTGGTGGCCTTACGCTGTGAATCGTTGAAGTAGGCAGGCACGGTGATGACAGCCTCGTCAACGGTTGTGCCTAAGTAATCCTCGGCAGTCTTCTTCATCTTTTGAAGAATCATGGCCGAAATCTCCTGCGGGGTGTATTGGCGTCCGTCAATCTCAACGCGGGGCTGGTTGCTACCATTGTTGATTACCTTGTATGGCATACGGTTCACATCATTCAAGACGTGATCATAGGTCTCACCCATGAAACGCTTGATGGAGAAGACAGTACCCGTGGGGTTCATAATGGCTTGACGCTTTGCGGGATCACCCACGATGCGCTCGCCACCATCCTTAAAGGCTACCACCGACGGGGTGGTGTTTCTACCCTCGCTGTTGGGGATAACAACAGGCTTGGAACCTTCCAGAACCGATACACACGAGTTAGTTGTTCCTAAATCTATACCAATAATCTTTCCCATAATTTAATCTCTCTTTCTTTGTTTTATTTTTAGTTGTTGTTAATAATCATTTTAATAATGGCACGGTGCCATGTGAGTATAACACCTGTTACCTCATCCATATATGCAAAGCATGTGCCAAAATATGATGGCTGACACATTGTCAGTCAAAGTGACAGACACAAATGTGGCAGTTATTATTATAAATGTATTATCTTTGCAAAAAATCAACCATCCATTGACATGAAACATTCACTATTGCTCATAACTGCCTTGATTGCCACTCTCGCAGCTATGGCACAGAATAAAGGGCCCGAATGGCTATCAGAAGCAGTTATTTATCAGATATATCCATCTTCTTTCATGGATAGCGACGATGACGGTATCGGGGATATCGAGGGTATTATCTCGCGTCTAGACTATGTGCAGCGCTTGGGTGTCAACACCATCTGGTTCTGTCCGATGTTTGCCTCGGCATGGCAAGATGGCGGATATGACGTGACCGATTTTTACAGCATCGATCCACGCTTTGGCAGTAATGATGACATGACACGACTCATCAGAGAGGCTCACATAAGGGGACTTCGCGTGTGTATGGACCTTGTAGCCGGACACACGAGCGACCAGCATCCGTGGTTCAAGGCTTCAGGGAAAAAAGAAGCCAACCGCTACTCGGATTATTATATGTGGACTGATACCATACCCGAGGCTGAACTTGTCACACTGGAGCGTCGTCACCGCACACACGACCCAGCCATCGCCACATGGGGCAGTTATGGTCTGGCTAATGCCCCAAGAGCGAAATACTATCGCAAGAACTATTTTGAGTTCCAGCCTGCGCTCAATTATGGCTATGTCAATCCCGACCCATCAGATCCCATGCAACAGCCTATAGATGCCCCAGGCCCAAAACTGGTGAAGCAGGAGATGCGTAAAATTATCGCATTTTGGATGGATAAGGGTGTTGACGGTTTCAGGGTTGATATGGCATCATCGCTCATCAAGAACGACCCTGACAAGAGTGAAAACATCAAATTGTGGCAGCAGATGCGCCGATGGATAGAAAAGCATTATCCTGAATGTATCCTCATTGCCGAGTGGAGCAATCCCGAAGAATCCTTACAGTCGGCATTTCACGTGGACTTCATGATCCACTTTGGATTGCGGGGATATGACGCTCTGTTCTTCCCAAAAGGTGCGCCAGATTGTGGCCCGTATGATTACTGCTACTTTGATGCCAGTGGAATGGGTGACGCCACTCCATTCATAACCAATTTCACTAAAGCCTATACCGCAACCCGCGATTTGGGCTATATCTCCATTCCCACGGGCAATCACGACATTATCCGCCCCAATTACGGCACTCGCAACACCGTCGAGCAACTTAAGGTAAAGATGATGTTCCATCTCACCATGCCTGGTGTGCCTTGTATTTATTATGGTGACGAAATCGGCATGAAATACCAGCCGGGACTACCTAGCAAGGAAGGTTCTAGAGCAAGAGCCGGCTCACGCACGCCGATGCAGTGGTCCGAAGGGTGGAACGCTGGCTACTCGACCTGTGATCCCAGGATGCTGTACCTTCCTCTTGCCACCGATGGAGGCACACTCACCGTTGAAGCACAAGAGCATGACAAGAACTCACTGCTCAATTTTACACGTGCCCTCATTAAGTTACGCCACCAGCTGCCCGCATTGGGTAATGACGGCTCATGGCAGATGCTGAGCGATCCAGCCCGCTACCCAATGGTCTATCAACGCGAAAAAGATGGGCAGCGGCTAGTTGTCGTCATTAATCCCAGTGGTAAAAAAGCAAATACCAGCTTTGACTCCCAAGGCATATCAGGAAAAGAAATCTTTACGACGGGTAAGGTCCACTATAGTACCGGCAAGCAACTGGATCACGTTACAGCACAGCCTTTCTCGGCTGCCATTTTCCAGTGATGTGTCCCATTTGCACCCATTGAGGCGTCAATACTTAAATGCCCAAATCCGTGAAAAATCATGTTTTTTTTCAAGTTTCACTAAAAATAGGCAGTCATTTGCCACTTTATTATTACCTTTGCTTGGTTGAATTATGCCTTCACGGCAATTCAAAAGAAATGTGGGACTAATAAAATCAAGTTAATATTATGATTATCATCGGTATTGCCGGCGGCACCGGCTCTGGTAAAACTACAGTAGTACGCAAAATCATGGAACGCCTGCCCGAGGGCGAGGTGGGTGTCATCTCTCAGGATTCCTATTACAAAGACTCGAGCCACGTGCCTGTAGAAGAACGTCAAAACATTAACTTCGACGAACCGGCAGCCTTTGACTGGAACTTGCTGCTGGAGCACGTGAAGATGCTCAAGCGCGGCGAGTCCATCGAGATGCCCACCTACAGTTATCTGACCTGCTCACGCCAGGAGGAGACCGTTCCCATGGGTCCTCACGATGTGGTTATCATCGAGGGTATTATGGCACTGGTGGATGCACGATTGAGGAAGATGATGGACATCAAAGTGTTTGTCGATGCCGATGGCGATGATCGCCTGATTCGCGTTATCTCACGTGACTGCATCGAGCGAGGCCGTACCGCTGAGGCTGTTATCGAGCGTTACCAGCGCGTGCTCAAGCCCATGCACCAGCTGCACATTGAGCCGACTAAGAAATTTGCCAACATCATCATCCCCGAGGGTGGCAACAACGAGGTTGCCATCAACCTCATCACTGACTACATCAAAGGTCGTCTTACCACTGGCAAGAAAAAATGAAACTGCCCTGGCAAAACAACGGCAAGGCCGAGCAGAGCGGAGCTGCAAAACCCGGCGACAAACAAACCGCCGCACGCCTCAACGCTTCGGGTGAGGCAGGTACACTCGTGCTCAGCACCGACAACCTTGTGAAGAAATACCGCCAGCGCACGGTCGTTAACCACGTTTCCATCAATCAGCATCAAGGCGAAATCGTCGGACTGCTGGGACCCAATGGTGCCGGCAAGACCACGACTTTCTACATGACTACGGGCCTTATCACGCCCAATGAGGGGCGCGTGTTCCTCAATGATGTGGATATCACTACCCTACCCGTCTATAAGCGCGCTCAACTGGGCATCGGCTATCTGCCACAGGAGGCGTCGGTCTTCCGCACCTTGAGTGTCGAGGACAATATCCGCACCGTGCTGGAGATGACCACGCTCACCCCGGCCGAGCAAAAGGACCGCTTGGAACAACTTATCAGCGAGTTCCACCTACAGAAGGTGCGCAAAAACCTGGGTAACCGCCTCTCGGGTGGTGAGCGCCGTCGCACCGAGATTGCCCGCGGCCTGGCCATCAACCCGCGATTCATCATGCTCGACGAACCGTTTGCCGGTGTGGACCCTATCGCCGTTGAAGACATCCAGAGCATCGTCTATAGCCTCAAGAGCAAGAACATCGGCATCCTCATCACCGACCACAACGCCCCCGAGACGTTGAGCATCACCGACAGGGCCTATCTGCTGTTTGAGGGTAAAATCCTGTTCCAGGGCACCAGCGAGGAATTGGCCGAGAACCCCACCGTCCGCGACAAGTACCTAGGTCACAACTTCATCTTCCGCCGCAAGCACTTCGACTGATCACTCCCGACAACGGCAAAAAGAGAAAACAATAAATACAACAAATACAAATAATTAACCGGGACAACATTGATGCTGTCCCGGTTGTTATTCTCTACTTTACTGTTAATCGCAGGAGATTTTATCTAGGGGTTGGTGATGCGCCAGATGGTGCCTTCGATGAGGGAACAATAGATGTCGCCAGTCGCGGGATCGAGTTCAAAGCCGTTTACCTCGCTGGAACCAAGGCGGTAAGTGAACTCGAGTTCGTGGGTGGCAGCATTGACAACGGCCAGCATGCCACGACGGGAACCGCAGTAGATGTGGCCATTGTGCTCAAGGACGATGCAGGGGGCATGCTCGTAACCAAAGCCCAAATCTACGGTCCACAACACCTCGTATTGATTTCCAGTGCTCATAGCAACGAGTTCGCCGTCCATGGTTTTAGCGTAAGCCACCTTATAGTCAGAGCTATGGCCCATACTCTCGCGCACCTTTATATTGTTCTTCTCGCGCCAAATCTGTTCACCATTGCGACGGTCAATGGCGGTAGTCACGCGGTCGGGGGCAACGATAACGACTCGTTCAGGAGTAACGACTGGCACCACGTTACCTGGGCTATAAAGGACGCTAGCCCTTCGGTTATTCCATATCCAGTTCATTTTTCCCGTACGGGCGTTGAGTGACCTCAAATAAGTATCCCAGGCCCCAAAGATGACATCATCTCCATCGACTACAGGCTCGGCCTGACAGTAGTTATCTATTTCATCGAAATTCCATAACATGCTGTGTTTCTTCACATCCCATGCCTGGAAGGTCTTATAGCCACCTTGATAGAGGATGCCGTCTTTCACAATGCCATCGGCCACGTAAGGGCCATCGGAATCGTATTGCCATTTGGGCTTGCCAGACTTTTTGTCGAGCCAGACGAGTCGCTTGTCACTGGTGGGCAACACGATGTACTTGTCACTCACGGCAGGACGTGAAAACAGCATCGCATCGGTCTTGTACTGCCAGCGAAGGGCTCCCGTTTTCTTGTCTACCGCCTTGCAATAGCCAAGCGAATTGCCGAAATAAAGGTTCTTGTTATCTACACCCACGCGGGTGAAAATGGAAGCATTGTCGGTCACCACACGCTCAACGACAAAGCCATCGGGCACCGTGTAGTGCTCCTCGGCAAGTTGTGGCGTATAATAGTCGAGGTTGATGCGATAGGAGAACATCACCTCGGGGTTCTTACCTATCACCTTATTATATACATATATCCACTGGCGATCCAGGTCGATATTCATTAACGTGTATCCATAACCACTGCCTTGCATGCTCAGGGCGCGCACCATCACACCGTTGATGCCATCGGTCTCATACTGGCGCCATTGGTGATAATGTCCACACTGGTGGGTAATGACAGGATACTTCTTGAGGATATCGACATAGGCACGGTAGTTATCCAGGTCGTCGAGAATGGGATAATGGTTCACACTTAATACCTTCATGCCGGGTTTAACCATCACGTTAAGAGTGCTGTCGAGCCACAACAGGTCTTCCTGCTTAATGTGGCCGTCACCCATCTTCATGAACGGGCCGCAATTCATGCCGATAATCACCAGGTTATCGACAGTGAACACAAAACGGTCGTCGCCCCACAGGTCGTTAAAGGTCTTGCAGGCGCTTTGACTCCAGGTATCCTCGTGATTACCTGGTATGACATACTGGGGATGGGTGATGTTGTCCAAAACAGACTTGACATTAATGAGTTGCTCGTCGGTGCCGTCATTTGTGAGGTCGCCTGTTACCATCACAGCGTCAACATCCATCGCATTGATTTCGTCCACCGCCTCACGCAGTTTACCCTCGTTATCATTGCCCGGTGTCACATGGATATCACTCAGGATGGCCAGCCTGACCACCCCGCCCTGCATGGACAATACTAAAAGTAAAATAAATGCAAAAAATACACATAACCTCTTCATATCGCACTTGAATTGTTTAATGAGCTACAAAATTACGACAAAATTCTGACAACTAAAAACAAGCGGCTAGCAACTTTTTAGTACCTTTGCCGCAAAATGAGGCACGAACTTTACATAGCACGGCGCATGAAACTCGACAGCGGTCAGCAAAAAGGCTCTCCCAGCCTGACGGTCGCTCTCGTGGGCATCGTGCTTGCCGTGGTGGTGATGATCCTATCGATAGCAATCGTTATGGGCTTTAAGGGCGAGATATCGGGAAAAATCATGCACCTTGACGCCCACCTGAGGGTGACTAACGCCGCCCTAGGCATCGACGAGAACTATGCCACTGTCAATGGCCGTGAGGTGCGCGAGGCCATCACCGAGGACGGAACCTTTGCGCCATTGGTCGAGAGCGTGAGCCTCATTGCCGACAAGAGTGCCATCCTCAAGACCGACGAGAACTTCATGGGCATCAATTTCAGGGGCGTTGACAGCGGCTATGACTTCCGTTTTCTGGAATCCAAGCTAGTTGAGGGCGATATTCCTGAAGTGGCCGACACCGCATCGTCAAACCAGATCATGATCTCAAAAACCGTTGCCGACCGCTTGCTGCTTCATGCTGAGGACAAGGTACACACCTATTTTATTGACAATAATATAAAGGTGAGAAATCTGACGGTGAGTGGTGTGTTTGAGACCGATTTGGAAGCCTTTGACAATGCCTATATCGTGGGCGGAATCGGTATCATTCAAGGCGTGAACGGCTGGAACAGTGACACCGGCACCCAGATGGCGATTAACATGAAGAATACCAGTAATCTGGATAATGACGGATATAGCCTGTATTCCCTGCTGGCTGAAAGCTCGGTCAAGCACGAGAGCAAAAACCTGTTTGTCGTTACCACTACCGAGCAGAACAATCTGCCCTTTTTCGCCTGGTTGCAGATGCTCGACATGAATGTCGTCATTATTCTCACGCTGATGATGGTGGTAGCGGCCTTCACGCTCATATCGGCCATGCTGATGATCGTGCTGGAGCGCATCCGCGTCATCGGCAACTTCAAGGCTCTGGGCGCTACCAATGGCAGCATCCGCCGCATTTTCATCTTCCTGACGGGTAAACTCATCCTCAAGGCACTCATCATCGGTAACATCATCGGTATCGGCCTGTGCCTGCTGCAAAAATATGGTCACATCGTGCGCCTTGACCCGAGTGCCTATTATATGCCCTATGTCCCCATCTCGCTGAGCATCCCCGCTCTGCTGGCACTCAACCTGGGCATTATCGTTGTCTCCTACCTCACCCTGCTGGGTGCGAGCCACATCATCTCGACCATCAAGCCGACGGCCACGATGCGCTTTGAGTGATTTCACATCAACCCATCCACCCATAAATCAACTAAAGACTAAAAACTAACAACTAAAAACTTAAAATATTAAGAAGTGCAAAATGAACATGAAAGAGGAAGCGGCCCGTTGCCTGCTGTGTGAAAATGCCCCCTGTAGTCACGCTTGCGGCAAGGGAGATGTCGCTAGGGCCATCCGTGCCGTGCGTTTCGGCAACGAAGCCATAGCCCGCCAATGGCTTGACGGCTGCGATGAAAATGACTTGGAAAAAGCCGAGCTGGCTTGCATCCACTATGACCGCCCCATCCGCATCAGGGAAATCGTGAGCCAGTTGCCAGAGGCAGCCCAAGCCGAGCTGCCGAGCCTGGCCATCGACTTCTGTGGCATGCCCTGCGAGAACCCGTTCTTCCTGGCATCGTCGTCAATCTGCACCAACTACGAGATGGTGGCCCGCGCTTTTGAGGCCGGCTGGGCTGGTGTATACTACAAGACCATCTGCCTGGATGACATCAACGAGGTGTCACCAAGGTTTGACGTGTTACACCGCGAGGGCGACAAAGGAGATTTCACCGCCTTGCGCAACATGGAGCAGTTGAGCGAGAATCCCGCCGAAGTGGACTTTGATATCTTGAGCCGCCTCAAGAAGAACTACCCCAACAAGATTGTCGTTGCCTCTATCATGGGCTCGACCGAGGAGCAATGGATTGAATTGGCCAAGATGGCAGAAGCCGCCGGAGTGGACGCCGTGGAACTGAATTTCTCATGTCCACAGATGCGACTAACCGGTATGGGCAGCGACGTGGGCCAGGACCCCGAGCTGGTAACCTTCTACACAGCCTATGTGAAGCATGCCGTCTCGATTCCCGTGATTCCCAAGATGACACCCAATATCACTCTGATGAGTAATCCCGCCATGGGCGCCTACTTTGCTGGCGCCGATGCCATCAGCGCCATCAACACCATCAAGAGCGTGACCATGGATGAACGCGCCGAGGTGTCGGGCCAATGGACCGTGTCGGGACTCTCGGGACGTGCTGTCAAACCCATCGCCCTGCGCTTCATCCTCGAGATGGCTAAGAACCCCGTGATGAACAACCTGAAATTGAGCGGTATCGGTGGCATCGAGACCTGGCGAGACGCGCTTGAGTTCATCCAGCTGGGGTGCAGCAACCTGCAGGTATGCACCGCCGTGATGCAATACGGCTATCGCATCATCGATGACCTCAAGTTGGGTCTGCAACACTACATGGCGTGCCGAGGCATAACGAAACTCTCTACCCTGGTGGGTGAGCGGCTATCCAGCTTTGTTACGCCCAACGACCTGGACCGTGACACCGTCGTATATCCCATATTTAATAATGAGAATTGCATTGGCTGCGGCAGGTGCTATGTCTCCTGCATGGACGGCGGACACCAGGCCATCACCTTCGGCGAAGACCGCAAGCCCCACCTCGTGGGCAGCAAGTGCGTCGGCTGCCACCTGTGCCGTCTCGTCTGCCCTACCGGCTCCATCGGCGTCTCCAAGCGCGTCCCCAAACGCAAGGCAAAATAACGATGATGATTGATTTATCGTTCATCTCATTCCTAATTCATCATGCCTGCAAAGGGAAGCAAAGTATGGACTAAAGAAGGTGTGCTTCAAGAATCAAAGAAGTACTCATCTCGTTCTGAGTTTGCACATGGTTCTCCTGGCGCATATCAGGCAGCTAGCAAAAAGGGCTGGCTGTCAGAGATGGTATGGCTTATTCCCAAAGTCCGTAATTGGACGAAAGAAGCAGTCTTTGAAGAGTCTCACAAATATACTTCAAGAACGGAATTTGCACGGAAGTGCGTTGGTGCATATATGGCAGCCAAAAAGAATGGCTGGCTTGAAGAAATGACTTGGCTTCCGCTAAAGAGGAAAATTAAATGGAGTAAAGAGGAATGCCTCGAGGAAAGCAAAAAATATACTACTCGTAATGAGTTTGAAAGAAATGCTTCGGGAGCATATACAGCTGCAGTAGATAACGGCTGGCTAGATGAAATGACTTGGCTTCCGTTACAAGTCCATAGGAAATGGACTAAAGAAGAATGCATAGAGGAGAGCAAAAAGTATTCATCAAAAGTTGAATTTCAAAATAATTCAAAAGGCACATACCTTGCCGCTCGCCAAAACAAGTGGCTTGCTGAGATGGTTTGGTTGAAAACTCCAGTTCTACAAGAATTAAAACAAGTCAGAAAACATCTGGTGTATGTTTACATCGATGAAGATAATATGGCATGTTATGTGGGACGAACAAGCAATCTTAAACGACGAGACAGAGAGCACCAGAACTTAAATGGGAAGTATAGAAATGACTCATTGAAACAGTATTTTGACAATCTTGAGGTTGATATTCCTCAACCAATTATATTGAAAGAGGCACTTCTTCCTGCTGAAAGTCAATACTGGGAGCACTACTTCGTTCAAGAATACGCAGCACATGGTTTCTTCATCATCAACTGGGGGAAGACAGGTGTAAATGTAGGTCCTCTTGGTGGGGGCTTTATCAAATGGACTAAAGAAAAAACATTAGAAGAAAGCAAGAAATATAGGACATTTGGTGAATTTGGACTTGGTAGTCCAAGTGCATACCAAGCAGCCAAAAAGAATAAATGGACATCAGAAATGACATGGCTGACTTATGACCAAATGCCTAATGACTACTGGACTAAAGAAAGAGTTATTGAGGAGAGTAAAAAGTATTCGTCAAGAGCTGAATTTGAAAAAAAATGTCCAGGAGGTTTTAGTGCCGCTCTGAAAAAGGGCTGGTCAAAAGATTTGCCACTTCCATACCTAAGAGTGCCAAATCAATTCTATACTAAAGAACAAGTTTTCGCCGAAAGTAAAAAGTATCATTCGCGAACTGAATTTAAGCAGAAGTGCAGTCGAGCCTATGTGATTGCACGGCAGAACGGCTGGCTTGACGAAATGCCGTGGCTTAAACTTCTTCGTCGTACATGGACGAAAGAGTCCATAATGGAAGAATCCAAAAAATACTCTTCAAGAGGTGCTTTTCAAAAAGGAAACGGAAGCGCATACGGAATTGCTCGGGACAAAGGCTGG